>Ga0214543_1002901_pt1 | contig 33676 bp, 25 predicted proteins | sample CNSS2metaG_FD_160094 | JGI IMG/M metagenome (GOLD analysis project Ga0214543, IMG submission 160094) | Root nodule microbial communities from cowpea collected in UCLA plant growth center, Los Angeles, California, USA - CNSS2 | ecosystem: Host-associated > Plants > Roots > Nodule | place: USA... | reverse complement strand
ACAACAATAATCAAAATAACAAACACATAAATTCATCTAACCTCAGAATCTAGTTAAGAAATTACAGTGGAATCAACCCTTAAAGCTTAGCCCTCCATGGCTTTGATGGAATACATGATAATATATGTGATGGATGACGAATTTTGCCAAAACCAGAGAGTTCTAAATGTCTAAGTTGTCCGTCGTTTCTGCTCCCTTAAGTCTCTTTATATAGGCTTCAACTGGACTTTGGGCTTTATCTGTCAGTTGCTAAAATCTTTCATTTTTATTTAATTAATTAGCAACTTAATTCCTGTCCAATTTCCAATTCTACCCCTCTTATTTAACCATTTTTGTAGTTTTGACCAGAGTTGACTGTTAACTTTTACCAGTTGACCAGTGTTGACCAGTTGACCAGTTTGACTGTCCAATAGCAGCCTGACATATGGCAGAGTGCTTTCTCTCTCCAGAATTAGGGTTTCACTCTCACACTCATTCCTTGGCTTCGCGTGACGGCTATGACGGCTGCTGCTGCCGTTTTCCGGCGAAGGCGCGGTGGTGGTGGATTTGAATGGTGGCTGCTGGTGCGAGGATGAGGGTGGCTCGCGGTGGTCGAAATGGTGCGAGTTTGGCTGCTGGTCTAGATGCGGTGGTGGTGTTGCGGTGGCCGACTGCATTGTTGTTTCCGGCGTGATGGTTCTGTTGCAGGTTGGTGGTGGGTGAACTATGGTGGTGGCGCGACTGACGGCGAGGTCCGTGAATGGTGGTCGACAGCTGCCATGGTGATGGTAGGAGAGGAGGAAAATTAGGGTTAGGGTTTCATGTGTGAGATGGAGGAGATGATGATGTGGCAAGATCTGACTGGTCAATTTGGTGATTGGAGGATTATGACACGTGGCTTGTTCTGGTTGGCTAATTTTAAAAGGTGGGGATTGTCATATGGCATGATCTGGTTGAGTGGAGTTTAAGTGGTAGGAGGGGTGCAACTTAGTGAAAACTGGGGGTGCATAACAGGTTTTTGGTGGTCCACTTTAGAAGGAGTGTGCAAATAAAATATGGGGGTGCATTTAGCTCCTGATTTATTCTTTTCTATAATTTCCTGATTTTGGACTTATTTTGTAACTTTGAATATTTTAAATCCACACTATTAATGACCAAAAATAAATTCCAGTTGCATTAACAAACGTTAGAATATCCAATAATATTTTATGCAACTAAAATCAATTTTTACGCCACTTTTACCAAACTTACTCAATAAATCAAATAATCACAAATCCTAATTAAATCAATCTTTAGGCACAGAAAATTCAATTAAATCCCCAAATTTAAATATTAAATGAGGGCAAAAATTTGAACTCATCAATAGTGTCAGATCGTGATCCGAGATTCACTTCACGATTTTGGCAATCTTTGCAAGCAGCGTTGGGGACCCAATTGAGAATGAGTTCCGCCAATCATCCCCAAACAAATGGTCAATCAGAGAGAACAATTCAGTCACGGGAATATCTGCTTAGGGCATGTGTATTGGATCACTTTGATGGTTGGAGTGAAGTGTTTCCTTTGGTGGAGTTCACATACAACAACAATTATCACTCAAGCATTGGAATGGTCCCGTATGAGGCATTGTATGGAAGAAGGTGTTGGGGGAGTAAAAGCACCAATTAATTGCCAGAAACCTTAGCTATTAATTAATTTTCGTTTTAGTATTTTTATTTATTTATTTTGGTGGCTGGAATTTGGGAGGGAGAATAGAGTGACTGAGGGAGTCAAAATTTACAATTGAGGGAGAGAAAAGGGAGTCTTGGAAAGGAATTTTCAGAGTGGGAACAAATTTTGAAGCGTTGGGGACAAGAAAGGATAAGTGAGACTACATTGGGAGTAAGGAAACCTGGTAAGGGGAGCTAACATTTTTTTCCCCTTAATATTGTTTGATTATGTGCAGAACAATAATTGTAAGTTGAATTATAGAATGATAAAGTGAGTTTTATGGATGATTTTAATATGATCTCTAAGTTCTTCACGGATGAATACATGGTGAAATTGTGAAATACAATTTTGGATTAATTTTGTGTAATGGGAGCTAAGTCCTTTTTATTTGTTATAATTCAAACTGATTTCACTAATATTTGGGTTTCTTTATTTTCTTAAAGGAACACTTTTTTGGTGAAGGATTTCGTATATTATGTTAAGAAAAAAAAATGGCAGTAGTGGTTAATATATCTTTATAGTTTCCATAAAAAGTTGCCAAGGTTATTGTTTGGTCTTGTTATACGTATATATGGCTACGATGTTCTTTTTATATTATAAAAGGTTTATGATATATTATAAGCATTGCGGCATCTTCATTGTGTTGGTAATTTTATAAGGTATAACAAGTTAGATTAAGAGTTTTGCGGTGTGGAAGCAATCATTAAGTGATGTTCTTACTAATTGCTGGTCCAGTATTTTTTTTATTTAAGAATTAGTGCACTGAGATAAAGATAAAAAGGGTTTTTGTGATTGGAGTTGGAGGTTTGGTATTTTGTTAAATTATTATGTTTGGGTAGTTTAATAAATTTATAGTTATAATTTGAAAGCCTCTGGGAACTATAGTTCGGGATTGTTGTGTTTGGTGATGTGAGAGTAAATTAAAAATATTTAAGGTCTGGTGGTTATTTTTACTTTCGGCTAAATGCATTTTTCATGGATGACTATATGCAGAGTTTTTTTTTATATACATTGGAACTAATACTGCTTGATTTGCTTAATTTATATAATGAGGATAATTTTTGGGGTTTCGTACTTCTAGTCGTTGTTTTATAATTCGGTGTATGTAGTGTCTTTTAGCGGGCAAGTTCGTAGAGTTGGACTATGGGTGCGGAGGTCCGTAGAGCTGGACCACAAGCGGGTAGGTTCGTGGAAGCATGATAATCCCTAAGGACCAAGGTTGTGAATGGATCTTTCTCATATAGGTTATGAGATTGGGGTGTAATGTTATCAAGAAGTCAATAAAGTAAAAATTGGCTAAGATAGATCGGGTGAGGGTTAATTTTTATTATTTTATTGATTGTATTATTTTTCTTTCTCAGCTCACCCTTTATGTTTGTGTTTGGCGATGATCGTGTGACTTGTCACGCGGGAGCAGATGTCAATCCAGGTGAGAACATTGATGCATAGTGACAGAGCGAGGCAGATGATGGGGGATTTTCATGCATTTTGTAATAAATTTTATAATGATTTTTCTCTATTATGAACATGTAATAAAGATTATCTGCTAGACCAGTTGAGAGGGACAAGTGTGTTCTCCAAGATTGACTTGAGGTCTGGATACCATCAGATCTTGGTCAAACCTGAAGACGTCCAGAAGACGACATTTCGATCAAGATATGGACATTACGAGTATGTAGCAATTCCAACATAGAAATCCTAGATGGCATATGATTCAACTGGTTTACCACCTTAAACTCACTTTGTTGAATGAACCTCAAAAACTCACTTGCTTCTTCATTAGATATCTTATTCTTCTCTTTCTTTACTATCTTTTCATCCTTGGCTCTTCCTTAGCTTGCAATGCCTTCCCTTTCAAAAACTTTTTTGTCTTTTCTATAATAACTTCTTGATTTCTTTGCTTTTCTCAATGATTTTCTTCTTTCCTCAAGTCTTGTGGCGAAAATATATGATCATTTCTCGTCATGCCTCCAATTCCAACAATATTATCTACTATTGGTGTCGATGCCACAACAAATTCTTCTCCTTTCACAACATGAACACCATATTTCTAGGTTGTAAGGAAAATAGGCGTGAATTTGTATTACCACAGGTTGTCTCTCTTGCGGCCGATGCGAAGTTCTAGAGAAATGAACCACCAAAGATCTTGGTCCAGTTAAATTTCATTCCTCACCTTTTTAAGTGATTAGTTCTTCTTCTCGATCTTGACAACACACCTGCACTATATGTTTGTCCATCAACCCTTGCAGCACCTGCTTGAATTCTAGGAAATCATTGATATAATGCTCAACACTTGGATGAATACCACATTTGTCATTGGACTTTACTTTGGATTCCAACAATCCAGTTTAACATAAAGCTTCAAAAACAAACTTTATAGAGTTGCGAAATCTCCTCACATCTCTCAGCACACGATCTCCCTCCCACTTCATAACTGCATTGGTTGAAGCACTCGCATATCCAAGTAAAGGATTACTCTCAACATTAGGTTTATCCTCTTGAAAAGTCAACAATCCTGAATCAAGCAATGATTGTACCTTGTATTTTAGAGCCAAGCGTCAATGAGTTGAATGATCGGTTGCCCCTCCATGATAATCACATTTAGCATCGACATCATAGTTTTTGGGATAAGGAGGCTACAACGGCTTCATAGGACAAATTGCTACTAACTTATGGTGGAAAAGATCCAACAACAACTATGTGTAAGATACTGGAAGGGGATTAAAAATGAACGAAATTCTTCTTTGCATTCTAACCTTGGATAACATCATTCTTCCAAACCTGTTTAGGCTGATAAGCATTATCACGAATAGGTTATGCCTGTATAGAATTCTTAGCCTGATAAGTTGGCATAGTATTAGCAACATACGACAACTAAGTGGTGTGCTACTAATGATTCTTATAATGAGGTTGAGCATGAGTTTCCCATGAAGGCCAAAATGATGCTACATAAGTTTCTCCTTCTTTCTTCTTTCCATTCTTTCCATAATTAAATCTAGGCTTTTTCACTTGTGAGCCTCTAGACGAGCCATGAGTAATCTTTCCATGCTTCACACCTACTTCAACCCTCTCTCCAATCACAACAATATCTGCAAAATTTGACAAGACATTGCCTATCATATGATCATAGAAAGGAGACGACAGAGTGTCTATAAACACATCCAACATCTCTTTGTCATACAAATACGGTTCCACTTGGGCAGTTACCTCTCTCCATCATTGTGTGTACTCCTTAAAGGTCTCATCCTCCTTCCTAGCCATATTTCGCTACTGCAATCTATCTGGAGCCATATCAAGATTGTATTGGTACTACTTTATAAATGCATCCACTAGATCTTTCCAAGAGCGAATATGAGTAGGTTCAAGGTGTATGTACCATTTCCTGACCATTCCAACCAAGCTATCCTAGAATAAATGAATCAACATTGTATCATCATGGGCATGAGCTGCCATTTTCCTACAATACATAGTCAAGTGACTTTTAGGACATGTAGTCCCTTTGTATTTTTCAAACTCTGGCACCTTAAACTTGGCCAGTATTATCACATCTAGGGCCAAGCATAATCCTGCAACATTACTCAAACCATAATTTCTCACTCCCCCAATAGCTCTTACCCTCTCCTCTAAGATCTCCAATTTATCCTTTGCCTTTGTATCTTTAACTATAGCTTCAAACGCCACAATATGAGAAGATGGTTTCATTTGAGCTCCATTTGTATTTATTGTATGTATTGCTTTCGACGGGATAAATGCTTACGGGTTTGCCATAGTGTTCCATCCATATTATGAGCCAGCGATCTATATTATGAGCCATATTATGAGCCAGCGATCTATGACTTGCAGACCCTTGGATACCCATTGGTTCTCCGTTAATATTTGCTTGTAGCGTAACAAAATTTATGTGAACAATACAAGACATCATTGGAACTCCTTCTGAATATTCTTCTGTTGGGGGAGTATATCCTAGAGGAAGACCATACTGTGGAAAAGTTGGAGGTACCACATTTCCCTTTGTGTTAATGTTTTGCACTCTCATTCCATCTTGCGAAGAACCCAAAGGATAGGAAAGAACCCATTCTTTAGTTATAGAATTTGAATTTTCCAACTTGTTCTTTATCGCATTAAGATCTTCCATCATTGCAGCCATTTGCTCCTCCATAGAATGCATAATAGCCTTTAGAACCTCGTGAGATTGCTCTAATTTTCCATTTTCTTTACAAAGGCACGAGTCCTGTAAAAGTATTATGGAAGTCTTGTCGTTGTTTTTTTATTATTTTGATATCCAATTATAATCATCAAAAATAGAAAGGGACACATTCAAACTACTATGACAAACATCAAAGGAGATAATAACATATATACACAACAACAAATGGGAAAGAAAACATTTAAGAAGAACCACTACATTTTTGCATATTCAATTAAATAGGCTTGACTCTTTAGCATCCTTAGTGGAGTCGCAATCTGTCGCAATCAAAATCACGACAGGACAACAAACCAAAAAAGAAAATAAATATATTTAGTGATGGATTTAAGATAAAATAAAACTTTGAGGGTCGCCACCATAGTTTATTGTGGGAAACTATGTAAAACCATAAAGATAAAAATAAGGTCTACGAATACCAGATATTGAGTTTGGGAGTCTATTACGCGTAGGGAAGATGTTAGCACCCTACATCGTCCACCTGAAGGTGGTATCTTTAACTAAATATGCAAATAATGTGGATTTTTGAAATGCTTAAATTTCTCCGAAAAGAATAAAGAAAAATGAACAGAAAAATATATTCTTTTAGTATATTGGGCTCAATAAGGATGAATCCTTGCTCCTATATATTCTCATTAAAAATGAGAAATCATGGTTACGTAGTTCTTTGACAAACTGTTTGTTTGAAAGTGTCAGCATTTTTAATTTTCAAATGTATTATTTTTTGTATTTTTGTTATTTTTGGGAAAGGAAATGTATCAAGTACTACAATGACATTAACGGTCACACAAGTACTCACTTTTGAAGAATGAATTTTAATAATTATTTTTTAAAAAGGAACAGTATTTTTAAATTATTTTAAAAAATAAAAGATATTAAGTACTAGGACAATACAAGCGATCATAGAAGTACTATACCTTTAAAAAAGATGAATTTTAAATATTATTATTATTTAAAAAAAAAAAGACAGGATATCAAGTACTAGGACGTCGCAAATGATCACACAAGTACTCATATTTTTATTGTAGGAATATCGATGATGCGGATAACCATACAAGATATTCGAAATTTATTCTTAATGTATTATTTCAGAAAAAAAAAAGTTTATAAAATGTATAGAATATATTGACATAATTTTGAAATATATTAAAATAGTGAGACAAAAATAAATAGGTCAGAGGAAAAGGTTGGTCTTAAATTAGAAAATAAAATGAAAAGAAAATTTCTACTACTTAAACAATAATATAATAATCATGAAAAAAAATCGTATTAAATGGTGATCTACATGGGACTATCCCTTCACGCCAACCAAAAAAATGAAGCCAACATATATATGACAATTGCATGTGAGATTTGAATACTTTATCTCATGAAATTCCAAGATTAGTTTTAATTAAGCATTTGGCATGCATCTAAACCGTACCAAGCAAACAAGAAGTACCTAAAAGTTTTAGCGCGGGACCCATTGTATAAGAAAATGAATACCATCAAACCAAACCCAAAAGCAATATACCTGGTGCATTAAACCTGAAATGCATATTTTAAAAGTGGCTGCAAAATGCAATCAAAATTGATTTAGTTAATTACCATTGGTCACCAAATCTCATACAAGGGACCCACAATTTTCCCATACTAGTGTTCTTATCTGTGAAGATGCACAAATAAATGGGTCCCACATGCTCACACAAAACTCACCTATAAGAAAGACTCCTAGCCCAAATCAACACTGAGCTATCTTTCCTTTATTCTTTTCTAGCTAGCTTTCACGGTTCTCTTTTCCAGTCCTCTTGGCTCCTCGATTCTTCCCCTTTTTAGTGTTTCTCTTCCTTAAGTGCCCTTAAGAATAAGAATGGGAAGGTGTGGCCGAAAAACAAGTTGGGGTGGTGGGAGTTCAGTTGAAGAAAGATGGTGAATAGTCTATAAGGATCTTGGCAAAAGCAAAAGCCAGTGGGTGTAATTCTTTCGAAGATGGAACGATCCTTCCTTTTGGGTCCTCCCTCTCCTCATGTATCAGGCCCTTGAGATTAATCCTCTCACTTATGATTATCCCCAAAAAATATTAAGTGAAGTTTGAATCCTTGTCATTATGATGTCGTGGGCAAGTGGTGAAAAAAAGTTATAATGAGGGTTCCATCATTGTTCACTAGAAGAATGGGGTGGAAATCCTTGGGGATTGGTTGCATGGGTTGATGAGTTCATAATTAATTACCTACTTCTACTTGTGCCTTGAGTGCGTGAAGGATAGTTGGTGGGAATGAAAAGGAGAAAGGGGTGACATGTGTTACCACATGAGTTGAAAGAGTGAGTTTTGGGTGGACTAGTGGTGCGATGACTATTAGTAGAGTTGTCAAACTAGTTTAGGACCCGTGAGTCAACCCGGTCCACCACGAGTTCGGGTCGGGTTGGGTTGTAAATTTTTTACAAATTTCAATACGGGTTGATTTTTGACTCGGCACACCTAGAACTAGGCTCACCTAGGTTGAATCCGTGGTGAGCCGGGTTGGCTCACCAACATGCAAATAAAGGGTCACACAAGTGCTTTTTGTTAACTTGGGCTTTGCATTTAGGTCATATTAGTTGTTTTTTTTAGCCAACACATAGATAATTTGTATTTTTTTATTTTGGTTTTGTATTTGGATTGTATTAAAGTTTATTTAGATTTTAGTTAGAATTATAATTTAATTCTGAATGTAACCCACCAACCTGTGGTGAGCCGGGCCGAGTTCAAATTTTTTTGGCTCGCTAATTAGTGAGCTGGGTTGGGTTGGTTCACTAAATGATCAACCCGTGGTGGGTTGAGTCGGACGAGGCCGGGTTACCCGTTTTGACAACTCTACTATTAGAATGAATTTTTCTGTGAGCTTAATGTAGAAAAGAATATGAAAGTGGGGGAGTGTGTGATGAAGGATTATCTTGATTCTTTTTAAGATTATTGAATACGGTATGAGTTGATTAAGAAAGTTAAGTGAAATCCCCACTGGACATTAAGATAGCATGTTATCTAGATGTGAAGGTTCCTTTCACAAAGCTCAAGAGAAGAAGATGATGGATTGATTGAAAACAAAAAGGAAATGCAAAGCACATAAACCATAGAAAACCAAGAACAATTAAAGGAAGAAGAAAACATAAAATGGAAAGGAAAGAAATGGTAAAAATGTGAGAAGCACGTCACTACAAGGCTAGGCTAGAAGCCATGGAAACCTTGAAGATGAGTGGATGTGTGTCGCCACTTGCTATGCAAGATAAGGCTTAAAAGTATTCAGTCCTATGGAGGAAACTCTCAAAAATGGTTGAGACACAAGAGTGTTTTTACTTCAAAATGTTCAACCCTTTTACATGTCTAGGAGCACCCATTATATAGAAGAGTTTAGGGGCCTCTATGCAAATAAAAGATACCTAAGGATGTCTCTACAAAAACCTAACCCTAGCTTCTAGAAACTAGGTCAAATAAGGTTACAAAAATGAGAGACAAAAGAGCTAACTATGGTGTGTGCAAGGCTAATTTCGTTTTAGCACTAAAGGAGACAAAGAAGGTGTCTCATATGTCTCCAAAAGGTGGCCCAAGTGTGCTAAAAAAAAGAGACCAAAGGTATATAGGTACACTTGCTTTATGCCTTTTGTTTTATGCTTTTTGCCCTTTCTCTTTCTTCCACCTATGCTCCATCTCATCTCCACTAAGGTTGCACCACATCACCCACCATAATTAACCTTACGTAAACCTACAAAACACATAAACAAGGATTAGCATGTTGGCTTAAGTAAAGTCAACTCTAGTCAACAAGTCAAACCTAGTCAAAGGTCAACAAGTCAACTAAGGTTGATTCAACTAAATCAACTTAGGGAATTTCAAATGTAATGACAAAAATGAACATGGATGAAGGATTAGTGAACTTCCTTTCTAAACATGCTTAGTCTTCTTAAGTATGTGCCTCCATCATTGGTTGGAGTCAATCCTTCATCAGTGTGAATTGTAAAAATGAATTGAGCTTAGTTGGTCGTTGAAATGAAGGGTGAAAATGGAAAATTGAAAGGAGTTTCACCATAGTAAAACGAGGGTTGCAAATAACAAATATATATCTTCTAGAGAGTTAGACCAAACAGAAAAGGTCACTAATTCATTCTCTTCTTCTTCTTTTTCTTTTTATTTTTATTTCTTCCCTTTTATTGTTTTATTGTTATTGTTTTTTTTTTGTTATTTTATTTTCTCTTTTTTTTTTTTACTTTTTCTTCAAAAAGAAATTCCACAATTTTCAATAAAAATATTTTTGATTAAATTAATTAAAGATAAAGAAAAGAAGAAAATTAATTAACCACCTATTCTTCAAGCATTTCTTTTAAATCAAAATTTATCTTTCCCGAACGAAATTGAGTGTTTATCTTTGAATGTTCTAACGTTTGGTAATGTAGTTGAAGTTAAATTTGGTTATTTAAAAGTGTGAAATTAAATTGTTTAAAGTTACAAAATAAGGTCAAAATCAATAAATTCTTGAAAGAAATAATTTAGGATCTAAATGCACCCCAGTTTCTATTTTACACACTTTTTTTTTCTAAGTGGACCACCCAAAAATCTATTCTTCACCCCTATTTTCTACTAAATTACTCTCTTCCTTCCACTCAAAATTCAACCCCACTCATAAAATGCCTTCTGCCAATTCTCAACTTTTAAAACTTACCAACCAAAATATGACATGTGGCATAATCCTTGTCCACACTAGTTGACCAATCAGGATGTGACACATCATCATCTTCTCCACCAGAAACCCTAGGCAATTTTCTGCACCATTGACACACAACCACTATGTCTCTTCCATGTTGCAATTTGTTGGCGTTAGTTGGAGCTTCATCGGAGATCCCATCGCAAACCTTCAATAATCTCGCACCAACAGCTCCATCATGTTCATCCTTCACGCACCACCATTGACGAAGACGATGCCTCACTTCCAATTCTTGAATCAGCTATGACTTCATCACGAAGCACCCCACGCACCTACAAACACGTTGGAGAAAAGCAGAAGACCACCACGAGCCTCGTTGGTACAACCACAAACACCACCGCGTAGTCTGCATTGCAACGTCATGAATCTTCACCGCGAGAACGAAGCGGCCACTGCTTGATATAGACCAAAATGCACCTACACAGAACCTTCAACGCAACACCATTATCGCGCAAGCCGCCAACAACCACCATTGATAGAGCTTTGCGATGTCGTTTCACTGTAGATAAGCCCATGAACAACCATGAAGCAAGGTGCCAAAAACCCTAATCTTTATGGAAAGAGGTCACTGACACATGACAGCCTCTCAATGGACACTCAAATGGTCAAAATTGGTCAAACATTCAAAGTTTGGTAAAACAAGAGGGTTTAAAGTGCAAATATTGATATTTTGTTATTTCTCTACAAATTTGGATTGTAAGAAGTAGGGGCTAAATTTGAATTTTGGACAAGAATTAATTGTTGATCATTATTTAGATATTTTTAGATAATTAATTGAATAATATCAATTGAGAATATTTTTTCGATATTTTTAAAATTGATAAAATTTGTTAATTATTTGAAAGATTTTATATTAACAGATAAAATATTTTAATAATAGAAAATATAAAGTTTAAATACAATCAAGTCCTATGTGAAGAGAAAGGGGGAAGCAGAAAAGGACTAGCTCGGAACTTTGGAGATAAGGAACCCTTGGGGGGCTAATTTCGTTCTCTTTCTCCACTATATTTTTTTCTATTTTTTTTATTTTAATTCCACAGAGTGCTAAGTTTCAAGGGTTGGTTCCACTATAAATTCATTATGGATTCTGAGGTTAGAATGCGATAATTGGTTAATAGTGAGAATGTCAACACATTAATTGAGAATTTACATTGATTAATTTGCAAATCTACAACAATAATTAAATGAGCAATAATCTTTAGATAACCAATGATGGATCTATTATGAGAGAGTAGTAGAATCACTCTATTTTCTTCACCATTGTTTTTTTATATCTTTTTATCTTTATCTTCTTCTATTATTTTTCCCAATTTTATTTGACTAACCCTTTTGTATAGTTTTTATAAGAACTAATTTGTGAGAACTCAATTTTATGTTCTTTGGGAGACGACTTTGGGTTACTTTGCCCTTTCTATTTTGTTGACTTGCTTTCTAAATAATATTGAAGTTGTTATAGATAAATAGTATTAATTTGATCGCGTCAACAACAACGTTATCAAATTTGGCGTCATTACCAGGGAACACAGATAGAATTTTTATTATTTAGTTCTTATTTTATTTTATTTTGTTTTGACTTTATTTTTGTTTATCACTAACATTTTATTTTTCTTTATTTCTCTAACATTTATTTTATATCATCATTTTCAATTATTTTTAAGCATAGTTTTTTTTTTGAGGAATTTTGTTGGAAAATTTGTGAAACTAGTTTGGGAACACTTTGGCTAAGGTACTTAAGTTGTCCATTGTGACACACCTCTCTTTCTTGGAAGTTTACTCAACAAGATTTCAACTTATTTCTTTTCAGAAAACCTCTTTCAAAAATGCAAAATAATTTTTCATATGAAAATAATCAACATTGTGATTTTCAAATGAACTATGATTACTATCCACAACGACAACATGATCCATTTGGTTATCAACAACAATATTCTAAGTGTCAACCCCACCATCATATGTTCCATTTGGTTCTCAACAGCAACTACACGTACAACCACAAGTTGCAGCAACCAATGGACCATCCCATAGGGAAGTTGTGTTACAAATTGATAGACTGAGAGAGAAATTAGACACCATAGATCAAAGGTTACGAGCTTATCAATGATGGAGACATATTGAGCAAAAGTGACATGAAAATGATCAAGTATTATTTGACATGATGAAGGATGTAGGTAATAACAACTTTGTAGAATTACTTGTTATTGTTAATACCACCCTCCAATGCCATTCGAGATTTGTTGAAATCCTAAAATTTAGAATACTTTGTTATGACATAGAAGATATGCTTCTAAAGTTGGCTATTAGAACAAAATAAATGTCTAATGATTTAAGTCAGTTAATGAATGACAAAGTTATGTAGACCACTTTAGAAAATTGTATGAAGACGATAGTTGAGCAAAAGGTTGATATAATAAAAATGTTAGATCAACCAACACACCAGAATCACATCACATTGATATATCTATCGATAGATATATTGATGCAATCATGGATGCTCATACTAATATGTCTACTAATGGACATATCAATTTTACTGAAGATGTTGATGAACCTGTCAAAGAAGAAATTGAAGATTCTCACACTAACATATATACTAATGGATATGATGTTTCTCAATATGAATATAAATTTTTATCTATTAAAGATGATATGAGTACAAACGATTTTTTTCAAGAGCAAAGTTGTGAGAATAATACAATGGAGGAACCAAGTGCAGTAGAAGAACCAAAAATATTGGAAGATGCATTTAAAGCATCTACTACTACAACTGACTTGGTTAATGATAAAGCACAGAGTCAACTACTTCAGGTGAAAATTTTTGCTCATAAGATGAAATTATGAGGATTACTAAGGATCATGTTAACCATCCTAATGCACTTGATGATGCTGAAATTAAGTTGAAGCCACACACTCCACATATCATGTTTGTTGATGTGATCAATGAAAATAAATATTCGATGGTGATCTTTGTTAACTTGGCTGTAGAGCAAAAAGAAAGGTTGCTAAAACAAGAAAATATGTTAGATTCAAATTCTTTTGAAAACATTGTTGATATAAAAGTGAAATTGCATGCATGCTCATTTCCAATTTTTAACTTAAGTAGAAAAAATTTTAAAAAAATTTCAAAAATATGTATTTTTATTTTTAATAAAATTAAAATTAAAAAAATAGTACAAGCTGACTTGTACTTTGTAAAATTAAAGAAAATAAACTTTGACATATAGCTAGATTGAATCAGAAGTCACAAGTAAATGGACCTAAATCATGGACCTATGTTATTAGTCAAAACATTCATTACAACATATTTTGATAGAGGACTACCTATAGAATCCATAGAAGAAGAATTGGAAGAAGAACTTGGAGAGGAATCATGCAATTCAAAGGACCTATGACAACGTCAAGAGATAAAAGATTAGAAGAACAAATTTTCATTAAGTTTATGATAATTGTGAAGCTGGGAACGCAAAAAATATGAAGATCATGACTTGAAGAATAAATTCCAAGTGTTCAATTTAATAAAGTCGTTGGGCAAGCTAAGTCGCTAGACGAATGGTCATCAAGCGAGCCAAGCATGTCATTGGTTGTCGGGCCTTTACTGTTGAGTCTATCTTTAGAGTCCTAGGAAAGTCTATTTATTCGCATTTTCATAACTTTTGTAACCACTTTTCAGTCATATATTGAATTTTATTTCATTAAAGAGACTATTCTCTTTGTTCTTGGCTTAGGCCTCAGATTCTTATAAAAGACGTGAATCTTTGTGGCGAACCTTACTAGACTTATCAATCTTATTGACTGTGATGTCTCTATTGTTGGTTCTTATTAGAGAGTGATTTCTTTGTGGGGAATTTTTCTTTGCTAATCAATCTACTAGATTGTGGCACATTTCATCTCTATCTTATTTCGTGTTCTTTAAAATTATAAAAATTATAAACTATGGTTTATCTTTCTAATTCTTAATCTATTTTACAGAAGGTATTCAAATACAGAAAAGATCGAAATCTTCTCGATTAGGATCGTATCATTTGGTATTCAGAGCAATGTTCCAATTTGAATTTCTTCTCTTATCTTATTTTATGTCATAAAAATAAAAATCTAAATATCTATTACTATTTGTGTTCATGATTGAAAAAGTCCAACATTATTTTATACTTCATATATACTTATGATTGTTGATCTATTGAATTAATTCAAATTTTAGTCAAAGCTTCGTGTTGTCTAAATTAAATTCTTTTTGGTAGTACTTTTTATGGTGTCTAGCTTTTATTGTTTTATGTCTTTCAAATTCTTAAAAGTTTTTGTCTAGAGTTTTATTTTATTTGGCCTCTTAAGTCAAGCTTGGATTTCGTAACGTTTAACACATTGATTGGTATTCTTTTGTTAAGTTATTGTAGTCCTTTGCCAAGCACTAAAGGGAATTGAGGCAAGAGGGTACTTTCGAGGAAAGGCCTACAAGTGTGATACATGAGTGAACTTTTGAGTGATAGGCGTAAGCAAGTGGTAAGGTTTCTATAATTTATGTTATTTTGTTTTATTAACCATTTTGCAAGATATGATTCTTCATAGCGAAATAATCCTCCATCACCTAGAACTAAAACAATTATGCAGGCTTTAGGAAAGCTCGCTACACAAATGAACCAATTACAACAAGAAGTTGTTGGACTTCAGAAATCTAATGAAGATTTTAGTACACGATTGGAAGAAATGGAAAGAAGAACAAGACGAGAGGAGTCAACCCATTCTTTTCATGATGAGGATGAGCATGATGTAATAACCAGAAATGGCAGGAGAATTAAAGGAGAAAGGGATAACTACAACCCTAGGAGAGAAGAGGAATTCAATTTCAGACCAAGAAAGGGAAAATCAAATATTTAGAAGAGAGCAGATGATGAAGAAAGGTTATTCCCAAGTTCAATGGAGCAAATGATCCAATAAGCCTACCTTGCATGGGAGATGAAGGTTGATCAAATTTTCCACTCATACGACTATGAAGATGATGATGATGATAAAGTCCTCATGGCAACTTTGGAAATTGAAGGTTATGTTATGAATTGTTGGAATCAATTCACTATGGACATGGCGAGGAGAAAAAGGCGACAATAGCTACATGGGAGCACTTGAAGGGATCCATGAAGGAAGGATTTGTACCTCCTTATTACCGAAAGGAGTTATTCAACAAATTGCAAAGACTTACACGAGGAAATCGAAGTGTTGAAGAATAAGTTTAAGACATGGAGGTAACACTGATGAAAGTTGAATTGGAGGAAACACCCATGGCCATAATGACTAGATTCTATAATGGTTTGAATAGGGAGATTCAAGATGTAGTGGAGATGTACATTATGAAACTTTGGAAGAACTTATTCACCAAGCAACTAAAGTCTAAGAAGAACTTATTCGCATTTTCAGAATTTTTTGTAATAACTTTTTAGTCATGTATCGAATTTTATTTCATTAAAGAGAGGATTCTCTTTATTCTTGGCTTAGGCCTCAGGTTCTTATCAAAGACAAGGATCTTTGTGTCGAACCTTCCTTGACTTATCAATCTTATTGATTGTGGCATCTCTATTATTGATTCTTATCATAGAATGATTTCTTTGTGACAAATCTTCTTTTCCTTCTCAATTTGTTAGATTGTAGCACATTTTACCTCTGTCTTATTCCACGTTCTATATAATTATGAAAATTCTTTATAATTATAAAAATTATAATCTTTGATTTATATTTCTAATTGTTCACCTATTTTACATAAAGCATTCAAATTGAGAAAAAGATTGACATCTTTCTAGTTAGGATCGTGTCATCTTTAATGAAGAATCCCGGTCTTGAAGACAAACCGGTGTATATCTATTTATCACTAAATGGAAATGTCATGCCTTTTTTGAATATAAATGTGTTACTGAATAAAAATACACATGGAAGATAGATATCCGAAAGTAATAGTAATACTGACAGAAAATGATATCTAACAAGTAGTCATTTATTTATGAGTAGTGAGTTGAAAAAATAGAAAGTGTGATCGGTTCAAGTAATGAAATCTCATGTTTTGATTGGCTTCCAAGGTGGCGGAGGAGGAGGATTTTGAGGCCCTAGTGGTGGAATTGCTGAGAAGATAGTGTTCCTGTCAACGCCACTACTACCTGTGGTAGTTGTCAAGGAAATTAATGCAGCAACTATTCCTGCATTTCCTGCCAAGGTTGGCTCAGTGAAGTTATAGTTTTTTCTGGAGTCGTGGAATTGGTCAAAACGATCTGGCCCTCCAACCATTGCTCCGGTGATGGTGTTAGGATTTGGGTTGGAAGTGTCACGCCACTTCCAACCCCCAGTGCATGAGTGATGTTGGTGATCATTTGGTATGGAGGCTCCTCTGTGATGAACATGTCTAGGAAATTTGTTTCCAAAGCCCACTATGTAGCTCATTTTCATGGGATTTTTCCCCAGGATGTAATCAACCTGTTAAAGTGGAACATGAGAAGTAAAAATACATGCAGATGTGGGATTTGTGTTTTTCTTTAAAATGGTACCTGAGAGGTTGCAAATGTCTTCAAAGCAGATAGTGGGAAATAGGTAGAACCACAATACCATCCAGGAACACCAACACCTTGCATGTAATCAGCAAAAAGTGATGCGAGGAAAGCAGCATTAGCCACATATTGGAGAGACTGAGGTTGTCCATTGTTGAATTGGATCAAACCACCTGCAAAGAAGGAAAAAGAAAAAAGAAAGAAAGTGAATAGTGGAATTGATCCATTAAAAGTAAAGAGAGATTGATTACCTTTAGTCCTGTTAAAGACTCTGAAATGTTGAAGATAAGAGCACATGGTAAGAGTGGTAACATTGTGGTACATCTTGAGCATGTCCTCATAGGGGTAACCAGGATTCAAAAACATCCTGAACCTAGTGAGCAACAACATGGCAGCAGGTAACTTGTTGTCCCAGCTGAAGACAGTGAATTGAGGAGTCAAGAAATAGGCCTTGGAATTCTTGAAAATGGAGGGGTTGGTGGCCAAGGAGATGTAGGAAGTGTTTCCTGTTGCATAGTACAACCAAGCAGCACCCCACATGTATTCATCGTAGTAGCCAGTGGAGTTATAGAAAGGCTCAATGTAGGGCTCTCCACGGCTATATGGCTTCCTCTTACCGGAATCTCTGGCAAAGTCAAAGACGGTTTGTGCAGCCTTGATGAGTTTGTTTGAATAGGTTGGTTGATCTTGGAAAACTATAGAGGCTGATGCTAATGCTGCTGCCATTTCCCCTGCAAGATCAGCACCTTGAAATATGGATATGGTGTGTCTTGGATAATCCATGTCCTCTGGCCTTTGCCAGCAGTAGTGATCATCTGGTGTGGTTGAACCATTCAGATTCCCACCCACCTGTGCATAGATTTTGTTAATTTTTGTGGCTGAAGTGTTGAAGGTCAAGAGCAAGTAATCAGTGCCCCACTTGATGAGTTCTCTTGTGTGATGGTATTCATTCATTCCCATGTACTTATCTTTGTATTCCAGAACACTCCAACTAAGCATTGTCATCGCAAAAGACATTGGAAAATGGAACTTTGTGTTGTCCCCTGCATCATAGTATCCTCCCACCAGTCCCCCCTTCACATCTGTGTCATTTCCATCTTCTATCCCTGAATTCCCTCTCCATGCGATGCCATTACTCTTCTCCAACTTTCCAGCTTCACCGTCACATTTTCACACATTCAAAATTTTCACACTCAATCCTTCTTTCTTCTACCATCTATTATTTACTTATTCATTTTCATCTATATCTTTTTTAAATTCTTCAAAATCTATTCAATAACTTGCTAAAAACAAATTTAATACTCTTTCAAAATTACAAATTTAATCAATTTTTAAAGTTTAATTGACGACTTCAAATAATGATGACATGCATTTGTGACAGAAAAAGCCGTGCCTTCATACTATTTTTATTACTTTTGAATCGGTCAAAACCTAAATGGGTGGCACATTTTTAATATAGAAAAAGAAAATCAAAACCAACTAATTGACGTAATGAAAAGACACAATATCAATATCAAGAAGACTCTCTATTCAAAATACTTTTTATTTATATTTACTTTTAATCTACAATTATAATATTTATAACTTTAATTATATATTTTTAATAGGCACATGAGCATCAAAGGTATTTAAATTTAGAAATCCGAAAAGAAATCAAATTTATGTAAAAATAAACATTACATATTTATAAAATTATACATACACCTTTAACTCCATTTTTTTATCTCGTTTCTAATTTTTTTAATAATAATTATATTTAAAGAAATGAATAAATTTTATTTTTCATTTTTATAAAATCCTCTAAATTTATAAATGTAATGGAACTGAAATCTGATGATAACTTTCTGAATATGATATTATTCGTCTCAAAAAAATTGTAAATATTTTTTCTTTTGAATGATTCAAATCCTCCAAAATTATAAATATGAAGTTGTAATGATCAACTATTCACACAATCGATAATTAAACAATTCTAAACAGGAACTTGCTGAACACGTTGTTTAATGAAATTGCAGGTCTTAGAAGGAGTTGACTTAGGGCAAAAAAGGTTAAACAGAAGTGCTTTCTGTCCATTAATAAAATATTGAGAAAAGTAGGTTTATATGTTGACATATATTTTATTTAATTTCATGTTACATACTATATATGTTATATATGATAAAAACATTCAGCTGCACGCCTATATGTATATGATGCATAAAAAAAAAATTGTCTATTATTTTATATATAAATAAATCAACAAGTGATCCGTGCAAACACAACGTTACCAATTACGGAAAAATAAAATACACACAATATAATAAGGGGTATTATGTTTATATGCAGTGTGTTGGGACAAATTTTTTCAGAAATATGTTTAGAGAATAAAAAAAAAAAACTGTTTAGAAAAGTTGTAGAAATTAAATTAAGTAAAAGATGATGAGTTGAAGAATTTAGAGAAGAAGAACATACACTTTTGAGCATTGAAGAAGAGGAGTGCTTTGTGAAGAGCAAGGGTGTAGTTATCTGGTGGTGTAGGTGGAGAATGGTGTTTGGGCAAAGACTTGGTGATGATAATGGGGAGAGCAATGAGAAGGAAAGCCATGAAAATGGAACCAAATATCCATTTGAGTGCCTTGTGGCTCATCACTATGCAACCAAAGTCCACATAACTCTTCTTCTTACTCTTCTCAACCCTTTCCAAAACCCAGCTTTGTAGAGTCTCATCCAAATCCTGGCTTTCAGGATGGTACCTCTCAAGCAGTGCTGCCCTATCCCACTCATCATTCTTCTCCTTATTCACCTCTTCTCCACTGTTGCTCATTTCAAACGACCCTCCCCAATGGTTTCTTGAATGCATCGTGTAATCACAAAAACACTATAACAACTTATCTTCCAAAACAAACTATTAATTACCTTTTAAAACCATCATAGCTATATATTTATGTGGGTTAAAGAATGAAACAGATTCTTTGCTTCAATATAAAAACACAACTTAGCTCATTCTTCTTAATTTTCCATCAATTTTCCCTTCTGACTTTTCAACTTATAAACTATTTCCTACAATATATTTTTAATAAAATCAAACAGATTCTTTATATAAATTGAAAGTGGTTGAGGCACTAATTTTAAATAAAATTTTAAAATATATGAATATGTATACAAAGTGTAGAAATTAATTTATGTCTAGAATAAATTTAAATTATAAGAAATTTTTTTTTTCTTTTTTATATTTGCATTAATAATAAAGGGAAAAAAATAGTAACATAGGAATGATGTCACATATGCACCCCGCGTACACGTCCAGCTACACATTCATCAACTGCCACCACATAAATGATTGGAAATTAAATTAATTCTTTAATTAATTAATTAATGTGTACATAAAATAAAATCTGAACATGTTGAGAACTTGAGAGATTCATTTTATGATGACAAATTAATATGAGTTGGAAGTTCTCTCATTCAACACTTATATTATATTTCGATAAATTTCTTATAGGTTTTTCTAGGAGAAAATTTTGTATGAATTATTTTATAAGATAAAATTAATTTAACTCTATGTTAATTTTTAAAAAAGTTTCTTTTATGATTTACTTAATTTTTTTTTGTTTATTTATTCATATACTGATTTTGATATCTAAAAAACTTTCTTTCTTTTTATTTCTTTTCTCTTTGCGAGGGTGGAGTTTGTTCGATCAAACACCGCCTTTGACCGACTATTTTTCCGACATTAAACACCCTTCCCAAAAAAAAAATAGTAAATAATTTCTACAATTTTTTATTTAATAATGCAGGACTATAATTTCACTGAATGATTAATATTTTGCTTTTTGTTTTAAATTATCAATTTGTTCCATTCGTTAATCATCCTTACAAGTTAGTTAGTTAACTAAATTATCATCAAATTATCAATTTGTTCCACTTGTTAATCATCCTTACAAGTTAGTTTAATAACTAAATTATTATCTTTTTTTTTTCATATTATGTGTTGTTCTCTGTCTATTTAAACACTTTTTTGTCGTTCTAGTTTCTGTACATCAATATTAAGTTTTAATTATTCAGGGATGTAAACGCCAACACACACATATATTAAAAAATTAAAAATGGTATTTTTTTTTTATGAAAATGCATTTTTATATAATATTTTCTCGAACAATTTTTAATAATTTATTTTTAATTCTTTAATACGTGCATACAACAAAGATACGTAAAATATATAAATCTTACATAAAATAATGTCAATGGGTTTGAACAAGTATCCACTTGACTTTTACGAGGAGATTGAAGAAAAAAATAGTTATAAGTTAAATGATGTGTAAATTAAAAATTCAAAACTGTTTGATTAAAAGGTTTTTATAGATTAGTCTTAACTAATAAAAATGGTTGAAAAATATGCCGCCTCTTTTAAATTAAAACATTCTTCTTTTTTCTTCTATGTTTCATTTGGTTGTTACCAGTGCCAGCTATTTTAATCTAAATTAGTAATTATTGAACAACTTTCTTTTTCATATTTTCTTCTCTTGAAAAGTGAGGTGCTAAGTTACATGTCTTTTTTCTTTTGTCATTGTTTGGTGTTTTAGTCTGTGACTTCAATTTTTAATCCCAATTTTTAAACTCAAAGGGATACCGTTTTCTAAAAGAAAAATAAAGTTATTCACTAGAAGTATAATTTAAGATCCCATGTGTTTATGGTTTTTTAGTATCCTAAATAATAGCAACCAGGTCGGTATACACCACAACCCAAACGCAATTGCACTAGACGAGAGAGATGATTATGCCTAATAACAACGGAACTTGAACAAAAATTACACGAACCAAATTATATTTGTTTTTCATTTTCTTCAATTTTTAGATTCTCATCAAGTTTCACAATTTTAGATGATGTAGATGCATTTTTTTCATCTGATCACAAGCCTTTTTCTTGAAAAAAGAATTAATTCTTTTACTCTTTATCATAATTTTTCTAATATAAATTAGTCACCTATAAAACCTTCTTTTCTGTCCTAAAAATTTAAAGGGGCCTAGCCCCATCTGTTGGGCCTAAGTACTGCTTCATAGGGTGTCCAGAGCCCCTAAGGTTAGAGCTGTCAAAACGGGTCACCCAACCCAACCCGACTCGGCCCACGACGGGTTGGCCACTTAGTGGATCAACCTAACCCGGCTCACTTATTAGCGAGCCAACAAAATTAGAACCCGATTCGACCCACCACGGGTTGGCGGGTTAAACGAGTTGGCTCATTGACTCACTTAATTAAAAAATAAAAACACACAATTTTTTTTCTTCAATCTCAAGAAAACTAAATTATAATTTCGATTAAAATCTAAATAAACTTCAATACAATCCAAATAAAATTCCAAATTATGTTAAACTCCAAAATCACAAAAATATAAATTACTATCTAACATCAAATCATTATTATCACTTATCAAACTATAGTATTAAAATCTTAAATAAATAAATTCACAACATTTTCATCTCTTAAAACATCTTCTTTATCCCCATCCACAATATATATATATATATATATATATATATATATATATATATATATATATGTATATATATATATATATATATACATATATATATATATATATATATATATGTATATATGTATATATATATATACATATATACATATATATATATATATATATATATAACATATATAATATATATAATATATATATAATATATATATAAAATATATACATATATCTATAACAATAATAAAGAGGATTCCCTCTTTTATGTCCACTTTCTTTAATTCCTATTTTACCCTTTTTAATATAATAAGTTATTTATTATTTTTAAAATTATAACCGTTATTTTACAGTTTATTTTTCTATGCAACCACATCATTTTATCATTGTTCCTTTCGTGAAGTTGTATTGCCTTACTTATCGTCTTTGTTTTCACGCTCACTTTATTATGTTATTTATCTTCATTGGACAAAACAATAACGATATTTTTCATTGTTCCTTTTCATTTATGATTACTATTAAATGTCCAATTATCCAATTTATGATTATTCACTTTTGATGTATTTTTATTGTTTCTGATGTTTCAACAAAAGCGCTTACTTTCAAAACCTCCAAAACATGTCGGATTCAAAGCAAAGTTAAGTGGAATGCTCTTCCTTTTTGGGTTAATGATAAACCTTCGAGCTTTGTAATTTCTGTATATGAAATTAAAAAGCTAATCACCGATTCCTCCATATCAACAAGCCATTGCGGCTACTTTCACAGTAGGCTCCCCTTCACAAATTGCCTATGGCAGTTGGCTAAAGGCCTGTTGTGGCACCACAATTTATCAGCATTGATGAAAAAGATTATACAACCTCCTAGAGTAAGACGTACCTCTTTCTATTGTGTAGATTGTTGTGTCGATTAAAAGAAGAACCCTTGATGTAAGAATCATATAGGAACCCTCGAAAATGGAAAGACTCACGTACCTTGACAAATCCATATAGGAAAGAGTAGTTTCTCAAAACATAAAAAGGGCACATCGAAATTATGTATTGTACCTGGATTTTTGTGGCCAAGAAGTTTCTCATTCTAATCTCCCCTAAACCCTAATTTCAAAACTCCTCAATTTTCATTTCATTTCAAAATTATTTTTAAATTATAAGCTTAATTAAAATTTATCTTTCATGAATTATAATAATGCAATGGTTTTGTAAGAGGGGTGTGTTTGTTTATATGATATAAACTTGACAAGCTACCATATTTATCACAATATGTTTTAAAGTTTATTTTGACTTTTTAAGAGTATACTCAACAAAGTATTGCCATCTAGGATTAAGGTATGGATCTTGTAAGACCCGTAGAATTTAATTAATTAAATAAATAATTAATTAATAAATGCGGGTGAGAAAATCATTTATGACAATAAATTATGATTGGTATAATGTGGAAAAGTACTAGCTCAATTGGTTGAGAGTACTTTAATTATGTGAGAGGACTTGGGTTCAAGTCCTATGTATGTCAATTTTGTGTTATTGATTGTTATTATTTTAAATATAGGTTAATCATGCGGTGGATAAATATGATACTTAAATTATGTTTGTTTGCATGAAATATGAATTGCCATGATGATTTGGTATAGACTTGGCATTGCATGGCTAGGGGTTCAAATCTTGGTAAACTTAAAGTAAACTTTCTTTTTTTGCCAAGAAGTCTTTTAGCATGAAGGTGGAAGGACATAGAAACCCTAGATGGTTAAGGGCAGCCGTGGGTAGCTGAAAAACAGATCATAAGGCCAAATAAATGGTAATTATCATTATTTAATTTTTGTTTTGTACATTTAAACTCTACTAAAGTCAGGTTTAAAAGGGTAAAAAGTGGTCATTGTGAGGGTTTTGGCAAGCTGAAATAGCAACCTGAATTAGAGCACAAAAATCACAGAGATTGGTGAGGTTTGAGTGAGATTCTGGAGTTAAAGTGAGAGCACACCAAAAAGGGGGAACGTTGGTGATCATTGGAGTCTCTCAAGCAAACTAATTATAAGCAAAAGGATCTAGGTTATGGGAGTTTTACTCGCTAATGTATAGGTGCATAAATATATGTTTGATTGAATGTTATTTGGATGTCTCTGTTGGATTAAAACTGTACAATTTTACGTTTCTGGAAATTTTCCAGAAACTGCCTGGCGAGTCTTCAAAGCCGCCAGGCGGCTCATACCCTTTTGTGCAATTCTGAGTTCCTGGAGAAGGAACCGCCTGGCGACACATACCTGGCCGCCAGGCGACACATAGAAATTCTTCAGTTTTTCTAGGTTTGGATGAAGCGCTTGGCGGTAGCAAGTGAACCGCTAGGCGGCGCGAGCAGGTTTTGGCTCGAATCAATGTTTTTGGTGATCTGGGTTGTTTTTGATCGGTGAGAAAGCTACTCGTAGTTATTAACAAATGATTTTGATATCGTATGACGTACATTTTTAAGCATTAGTAGGTATAAGTGAATGAAACAGTGGCTAAATGCCAAGGGTCAGAAAGTGGGGTACAATTGAGGTGTAATTGTTGTGATCCTTGTTGGGTACAGTAGTATTGAATTGGAGGGTTGTATTGTTGGATTTATTGTGCCAAGATAGGAGAGATTGGATCGAGAGAGGGGAGAAAGAGTGAACGGGAATGTGGGCAAGGGTGATAGAAACCATGTTTTTTCCAGGTTTGATACACTGCCTGGCGGTAGACAGGTTACCGCCAGGCGACAGCGTTGCACCAGTGGCATTCTGGGGTTTTGGTTGGATTGGTTCGGGCTGGGTGTGTGATAGTTTGAGCTGATTGTGTAATAGTTCGTGGGCGTGAAGAAATTGGTGGAACGAGATGAATTGGACACTTAGGAGAGTGGAGACTTAAGTATGGTTAATGAGATAAGGTTTGAACTATAGTGTAGATAGGGAAAAGAAATCTGTCAGATAAGGTTTATGGCTGAAATACGCATGTAGTGGTGTTGGGTACACTTTGGTCAGGTTAAGTATCAAAATAGGGTCACATGCCTGTGAGAGCTTAATGGATGAATTACTCATAATATGGTCAGGTTATGATATATAATGTATATGAGTTGTATTTGGTTGTTTGGTGAATTGCTAATTAATATTAATTAGAGTAACTCACTGGTAAGATAGGATAAGAGGGCTCATGCTGGTGTAAACCAATCTTAGTGTTATAATATTCATTGAAAACGTGTACTCTGGGAAGTACAAAAGCATATATTGAGACTTATCAATTGAGTGGAGTGTAGAGAAATCAGTACCTGACGAGGTTCTGGTATGGCCCCTGGCGATGGCAACAGAACAGGGAATCTGCATGGCCTGAGGCGCCTGGCGATGAGATGTATTCCACCAGGCGGTAGCGAGAGCATCAGTGGGGTCCAGTGCGTTGGCGCCTGGCGGTGGGGGGCTGACCTGCCAGGCGGTGGCTGGTATGTTTGCGTGTTTTGAGGCGCTTGGCACCTGGCGGTACGCGTCCCCCGCCAGGCGGTCTGGAAGCTGATAGTGGCTAGCGGTACGTGTCCCCCGCTAGGCGATTTGGTTGTGGTAAGTCCTAGTTGTTGGACTTTTTAGACGTGATCTACAAGGCTTCTAGTGACGCTTTAAGGGTGGGATTGCTGGTGTTCCTTGAGTTGTGGCTCGGAATGTATCCTTTGAGTTGTGGCTCGGGATAGGGGTTAAGCACGTGTTATTCCTTGAGTTGTGACTTAGAATAGCATCTCTTGAGTTGTGGCTCGGGATGGCGGATGAACACGAGGAACCTTTGAGTTGTGGCTCGGGTTGGCGATTGTTGCCGGTGTGAGTGTGTTGGTTGTGGCCAGTACGGATGGGTCCAGATAGATTGCCCTCCTCAGTTGTTGGCTGACGAGTTTGGTAGTCTTGGGACGATGCAGACTATGTTCGTATATGGGAACTCTACCTGGTGTTACGGTGTATGATCCGTAGCATTGTTTCCAGCACGTGCTCTATCGGTTGTGGCCGATAGGTATGGCAGCAAGTCACCTTGAAGTAATCATTATGAGAGGTAGAACAAGAAAGTATGGTGTGATTATAATATATGGTATTTTAAAGATGTTTGGACATGATTAAATATAAATGTGTTGTATATGATGTATTGTTTTTATATGTTATATTTTTTAAGCTCACCCTTTCCGTTTGTGTTTGGCGATGATCTTGTACGCGGTACACAAGAGCAGACGTTGTTGATGCAGGTGGCTCAGGTGAAGCTTAGCCGCGGAGAGGGGATAGATTAGGGGGAAAACTGTTGTTTACTTTCCTTGGCTTTTGAAATGAGATGTAAATCCTTACGGGATTTTTATAAACATGTGTTTAGTGATTATGGACTTGAACTTTTGTTGGTTAATTAATAAATTTTGAATTTTCCCGCGTTTTGGGAAAATGAGGTATTATTAAATGCTGCGTATTTTAAATTATTGCTTTTATTTAATTATAAATTCGTAATATCCTGATGGGATGTTACAGATCTTATATTCCAATTCAGTTGCATAAACTATCAAAGTATACTACAGGGATGATAATGATGCCATGGACACCTGAAAAAATGCACAGTAATAGATCAAAACCTTCATAACTATCTTGAATCCAAAATGAAAAATTATAAGAACAAAACCAAAGAGAGACAGAAGACAATAATAGATTGTTCAAATGAGAGAGACGAAAGACCACAGTAATAGAGCACAATAAATCATTATCTGAAGAGTATAGTTTTCATCAGTTTTTAAGTTTGACTTTTTTTAGAAATCAATAAAACTTAATATTTTTAAAAATACATGCTTGAACAATTTTAATATGGCTGGAAAAAATCTTAAGGTACTAATGTTAGATTTATTTATGTTTGGCTGGTATACATCTTAACGTTCTAATTAAAACATATTTTATAAACTTTTGAATTCATCCTAGATTTTATACCCATTAGTCTCTCTGTAATATGGTTATCAATTTATTTCGTTATTTATCACAGGTAAAAATTTATGACACTTGATATTGGTTTTTAAAATTATAATAATAAAAATTAATAAATGTATTGTTTTGTGATAGAACAATTACATTTACACTACACTACCCCTTCATGTACTATTTATTTTATCATTTTACCAAATAAAAAATGTATATGGTCATTTGATAATAAGATTAGTGTTAAAGTAATAAATTGTAACAGTATAATCATGTATTAATATCAAATTTAAAATGTAATTTTCTTCTTATTATTGTACAAATCTCTATGTCCCTAGCCTTATGTCCAAACAAAACATAGAATATACTAATACTAAGCAATTTTTTTTAGAGATTAGCAACTTTTTTACATCCTGTATTATTTTAAAACTGACAAATTACTTTTTTTAATTACAAATCTTTTTTTTTTCTTCAGTAACTTGCTAACTAGTCTGTCATCATCTGCATTGCTACTCTTCATTGTTACATCAAATCAAATTTTGTATTCTTTCTACCCACACATTTAGGTATTTATTCCTGTACCATTATCTTCTTTTAGTTTAATTTGTTGTACATATTATGCACTACTTTCATTGTCCTTCTTTTCATTCATTACTTTCTTCCAAGTAATACATTTTTAAATTTATATTAATTTTGGATTTATTATTTATTGTTTTTTGTTTAAATAGACAACATACCTAAATGGAAAATATTTCTTCTAACAAATCAACATCAGAACAACAAAGACAAAGATGGAGAATAAATGCTGCAAATAGAAGACGTAGAATGACCCCCCAACAAAGACTTATTGAGCGATCTAAAAGAAGGAAAAATAATCCTGAAAACACAACCAACATTGTCCAAATGCCAAACAGAGCTCCTCGATTGAGAATGACATCTATTCGACAAATGGCTCGGTCAGTAACTAATGCAGGTAACATCGCATTTTTCCTCATCACTAATGTATGTAAACTATATATTCGATTTAAATAAAATTTAACTTATCTTTTAAATATTAGGTTATGGTTTGGTCCCACAAAGGTTTGTAGGACGTAATGATAATGAAGCAGAACCAAGTAATACACACATTACTGACACTCTACATGGTCAGTCAATTTTATTCATCAATATTTAATCCATGTTATTTACTTACCATTTTATGAAATATTTACATATTTATATTTATTATGCTTCATGCTTTCACATAACAGGTTCTCCTCATGCACCGCAAAGGTTTGAAGAATATAATATATATGAAGCATTATCAAGTACTTCACTTGTCTGTAACATAGATTGTGGTTAGTACACTATATTTGTATTATGTACAACAGTAAAAAACATATATAAACGATAATGTATTCTAACAATCTTAGCAATGGAGATTCATAGAGGACCAATTATAGATGAAGTCCAGCAATATCTCGATGCTAGATGGATTTGTGCTCCTAAGGCTTTATGGAAAATCTTCAGATTTACAATCTATCGAATCAATCCAGCTGTTGAAAGATTGCAAATTCATTTACCAAATCGACAACAAGTGCGATTTTATAAGCACCAAAACATCAATGACGTGTTGAATGATGATAAAAACTCCAAAACCATGCTCACACAATTTTTTGCCCTCAATCAAAGAGATCCCCAATCTAGAACATTTTTGTATCGGGAAATTCCAAAGCATTATTGTTGGAATAATAGATATAAGGAATGGTAGCCAAGAAGGTCAAACAAGAAAGTTATCGGCCAAATTTATACTATATCTCCTTCTAAAGGAGATAAGTTCTTCTTGCGGGTTTTGCTTTCTCACATAAGAGGACCAACTAGTTAGGAATATTTATTATCACCAAATGAAACATATTGTCACACATTCAAAAAGGCGGCTGAGAAATGGGGATTTTTAGAAAGTGACAATAGTATTCATGAATGCTTAGTTGAAGCATCAACTTTACAAATGTCATATGCTTTATGAAGACTATTTGTGACCATATTACTTTTTTGTGAACCAACTGATGTTAGAAGCCTTTGGAATCAGTTCCACACCTATATGCTAGAAAATTATACTTCAACCAACACTTCTGTCAATGAGAACTTGATTCCTATGTTATTGAGGGATTTAAATGACCTTTTAATTCAACATGGAAAAACAATCAAGGATTTTGATTTGCCACCTTTATGTTATGATGCATTGGCAACTACTTTAGTACCAAGAATTATACAAGAAGAATTATCAATACAGATACCTAATGAAGATGTTGACAACGTACACAGATTGAATCATGACCAACTCATTGCCTTCAATACCATTTTAGATGTAATCAACCGTAATCAAAGTCAAGTCTTTTTTGTGGATGGACCAGGCGGAACCGGTAAAACATTTCTTTATCATACTTTAATTGCACATTGTAGGAGCAACGATCAAATTATTTTAGCTACAACCTCCTTTGGTATAGCTGGTAGAACTGCACATTCTCGATTTAAAATACCTATCAATGTCGAGGTCGGTTCATTTTGTTCTATAAGTAAATAATCAGATCTTGCAAAACTAATTAAAACAGCAAAGGCAATTATTTGGGATGAAGCACCCATGATTAACATATATGTTTTGGAGGCACTAGATCGGACATTAAAGGGCATTCTAGATTCTGATGCTCCATTTGGGGGAAAGTGATCATATTATGAGGTGATTTTCGTCAAGTACTGCCAGTTGTTCAAAAAGGTACAAAAGCACAAATGATTTATGCCTATATTATTAACTCTAATTTATGGAGTAACACAAAGATATTACATTTACAACAAAACATGAGATCATTACAAGATCACAATTTTGCTGCATATCTCATGCGCATTGGAAATGGTATTGAACCAACACAAGTTGATGACATGGTAAAAATACCCCAACAACTAGCAATATCAGAGGAAGGAGAAACCTCAATACAACACCTCATACACCAAACTTTTCCTCGGTTACAATTTCATACATGGGATGCATCTTATATGGCTGAATGAGCCATACTAACTCCAAAAAATGAAGATGTAGAAAAACTTAATGACATAATTATCGATCTATTTCCAGGAGAAGAATGTAATTTATTGTCATTTTGATGAGGTTGAAGGAGACACATATCATTTATACCAACATGAGTACTTGCACACTATTTCTCCAGGAGGTTTGCTACCACATAACTTAAAGGTTAAAAATGGATCACCATTAATGTTGTTGCGAAACATAGACCCTAAATATGGGTTATGTAATGGGAAAAGATTATTATGTCGTGGGTTCTACATGAACATGCTGGATGTTGAAATATTGACAGGTCACTATGCAGGAAAAAGAACTTTCTTACCAAGAATTAAACATAAAACAACAGAGAGTGCATGTCTTTCTTTTGTGCTTATTAGGAAACAATTCCCTGTGAGATTGAGTTTTGCAATTATTATAAATAAATCACAAGGACAAACTATACCTACCGTTGGAATTTACCTTCCACGACATGTTCTTAGCCATGGTCAGTTATATGTTGCTTTATCAAGAGGTGTTTCTCAAACTTCCACAAAAATCCTTATTAAAGAAGGACACCTTGAAGGACAAGAAGGCATTTTTACCAAGAATGTTGTTTATAAGGAAATTTTGTTATCTAAAAACTAGGTATTGTTCATTTTTTACTTCATTTGTGTCATTAAAATGACTATATTTTCATATTCTACCTAATTATACTTATATTTACAACTACAATAATAAAATTCATCATATTTATTTTATATTTTGCAGGTACGATAATAACTAAGGACAACTTACACCTCAATGAAGAAATACATGTAAGTTATTCCACAATTTTATACCACAAGAGGTGATATGCAATAAGTGTAGTTTTAAAAGTTTAGTTCCCAATCTTGCAATAGTTGACATTTTCTTCGTAGAATGCAAAATTTTTAAACCAATGGAACACTTGGAAGGATGAATATTCACTCTCATTGGTTAGGCCAATAGACAATAAGGTTATCAAATTAATTCATTTCAACTATAATATGTCATGTTTACATATATCAGTACAACTATATTGTGCATCATGTTTACATATATTATTCTTCAATTGTAGATTCATCATTTGGAAATTTATTCTATTGGTTGGGGATCCATTGTGATAACTGATAAAACATAACTTTCAAATCTAATCAAACGAGAATTACTTTCTCAAAAGATATGCAGGTATTATGCACATTTAAAATTATTTACTTTCTTCCATTATTCTTCTATCATACCACACAATGGGTTTTGTAAGACCCGAGAAATTTAAATAATTAAGTAACAAATGCGGGTAGTGGGAACCTTTATGTCATTTAATGTTGGGGTTTATGACGTGGAAAAGTACTAGCTCAAGTGGTTAAGAGTACCTAGTTATTATGAATGGACTTGGGTTTGAGTCTAGTTTATGCCTTTGTATGTTATTTTAATAGTTTATTATTTTAATGATATGCTTAATCATGATGAGTGATTATAAATTCCTAGATGTATAGGAATTATCACGAATCATGAATTGGTTGAATGGTTGTGCATTAACTTGACAATGGTGTGGTTATGTGTTTAAACCTTGGCTTATGCGAAATAAGGTTCCTTTTTGCTAAAATTAGTTTTGGCATTGATGGGAAGAAGCAAAAAACCCTAGCAATCTAGAAGAGCAGCTGGAAGGGCTGGAAAATCATCATAAAACAGTAATTGAATGATCATTAAGCTCCTTGTTAATGCAAAATTCATTTTAATAATTAAGGCCATTGAAAATTAGAGTGGGAGGTGAGAATAATAGGGAGTTAAGTGTAAGGTAGAGTCCTTTTGATACTTCTAATCAATTTGCACTAAAAAGAGAAAGCTAAGAGGGCATTTGGAAGCCATTGAATGTGGAAAAAGAAAAAGGTGCTAAGGAGTGGGATTTTTCTATCATCAAGGATAATAAGCTTTGCAAATTAGAAGCGAGGAAACCAGTTTAGGGGAGCTGCATTTCGTGCTTTAACCTTTAATTATATAATTGTGTAATGTATGGGATGCATTTGTGTGTCTTGTTTCTGCCAATTTTATATATTTCTTTCGTGTTTCTGGAATTTTCCAAAAACCGCCTGGTGGATGTGAAAGCCCGCCAGGCGACGCATGATGTTTGAACTAAAATTTTGGGTGCTTGATAATCTCTTGATTTGGGATGCGGGTCAATAGAAATTGAATTATCATGCTCTTGCTTTGAAGATATATTAATTATGTGATGTTTTTCATCGTATAATGTGTGATATAACGCCTTTGTATGATCAAATTTTCCATGTGTTCACGTTTCTGGAAAATTTCCAGAAACCGCATGGCGGGCCTTCAAAGTCGTCAGGCGACTCATGTTAAAACAACCCAGTTTCTAGGTTTCTGTTAAGAACCGTCTCGTGGTGAAGAGTTGCCGCCAGGCGATGCGTGCTGGTATTCTTTTCATGAAAAAGTGTTGTTTTTCGTACTTTTCGCGCAACATGAACCATCAGGCGCTGGTTTTATACTGCCAAGCGCCAGGTTCCTGATTTCTGAGCGCTAGGCACCACCATTTTTCTAGTTTGCGCGGTTTTCGTAACACTACATTTCCCAGTTCGTTAACCGTCCGATTTAGGTGAAATTTTGACAGGTGGTCCATAACATGTAGTTCTTCATTTTGAACGGTGGAGATTTGATTTGACAATCAGTAGCTAGAGATATATGTTACTCATTATTGCTGGTTTTGAAGTCTTTAAAATGCATGAATAAGCTCTTAACAATTTCAAGTAATTTCTAATGAAGCATGATTAGGTTATGTTGTAAGTCTCTATGAATTTGAATGTTCCTTTTGGTTAGTTACATGTTGAGAATTGGTTTATTGGTGAATGCATGTGTGTTAATATAAATTAACTTGTTACATAGGAGAGGCGATAGTGCTATATTAATTTGCATTGGGGCATAGGATCATGTGCTTAAGTTGTCAGAGTGCTACTGCTTTATATTTGTTTGAGCATACGTTATTCATAAGTTAGAATTGAATGTTAGCATGGACTTAAAGGGTGGAATATATATATATATATATATATATATATATATATATATATATATATATATATAGATATTTATATATATGAT
>Ga0214543_1002897_pt1 | contig 33713 bp, 12 predicted proteins | sample CNSS2metaG_FD_160094 | JGI IMG/M metagenome (GOLD analysis project Ga0214543, IMG submission 160094) | Root nodule microbial communities from cowpea collected in UCLA plant growth center, Los Angeles, California, USA - CNSS2 | ecosystem: Host-associated > Plants > Roots > Nodule | place: USA... | reverse complement strand
AATCCAAAGGTTAGAGATTGCAAAAGGAGACTTGCAACAGAGTATTGAAAAGGAGGTTAGAGACAATTTAATTCTACAAGAAAGCGTAGAGAGAAGGAAACGGGCTTTGCAAAAGCGGCACTTGGAATTTGAAGAAGATGTTTCAAGTTTGTAAGAACAGTTATAAGTTGAGAAGGATCTGAGAGCTGCACTGGAAGTGCAAGATGAGAAGTGGCGACTTGAAATGGATGAGAAGATTGAGGAGATTGAGCACAACAATATGTGGGTGTGGTCTAATCTTTCAAAAGGAAGTCGGCCTATTGATAAGAACTCAGTTAACGACAAATCGACCACAAAGACAAAGAACCCAATGAGTAACAAGTCGGCCAAAGAGAAGAACAAGTTTGCCAGTAAGGATGCAAAAACTGAGAGAACAGAGAACAAGTTAGTTATAGGGAAAGCGAATTACAAGTCAACCATAAATAAAGTGAAAGGCAAGTCATGAAAGGGACAAGCACAATGTGAGAAGAGTTATTGCACGTTGGAAGCCGTGATGAAGAATAAAGGAACGAAGATTGAGAATAAAAGAAGCATTTAAGTTTATGGGGGAGTTTTGTTGGGTTTTTAATAAACTTAAATGTGTTAACCATTATGGGTAACTAGCCGTTGTAAGAAACTAGCCGTTGTGAGTGGTTAATGCACTAGCCGTTGTGAGTGGTTAATGCACTAGCCGTTGGAGTCTAGGTAGTTAATGAGTTTGCCGTTTATAGCCGTTGAGAGTACAATGGTGAAGAAATGTGGATCTATAAATATAATGTATTGTATGAATAACAACAACACAAGAGGTGAATAAAGTTTTTTCACAAGATTATAGAGTTGTTGTCTAACAAAGTGTTAACAGAAGAAGTCTAGGATACAGATTGTGCAGACCCAAAAAGTTGGAACTATCTCAAAGGGGACATCAATAGAGATCAAATGCCTACAAATTGAAAGGAAATAACACATATACTCGTTTTGAGATCTATAGGCATTTGACCTCTATTGATGCATGATCCAAGAGAGAGACATTGACAGGCTATGTACATAATCTTTGTACATAACCTTTCAGTATCGGAAGACAAGTCCATGAAGAGGGCTATTGGAAGTATACATTTATGCAAATTATGTAGGGCCTGTCATAGATAGGAAATCCATCTTATATTGCATGTTCTTAGGTGAAAATTTTGTGACTTGGAGAAGTAAGAAACAAAACGTTGTTGTAAGGTCTAGTACAGAGGCTGAATTCCAAGCTATGACAAATGAGATGTGGTATTATTATGGCTAAGAATTATTTTGAATGATCTTAAAACACATTAAGAGTCTATTACTCTTTATTGAGGTAATAAATCAGTTATTAGCATTGCTCACAATTTTGTTCAACACAATAGGGCCAAGAACTAGAGATAAATCAACAATTTATTAAAGAAAAACTAGATAATGGCCTTGTCATCACTTCTTATGTCCCATATGAGCTTCAGTTAACAAATCTATTTACGAAAATCTTCCCACGGAAGGATTTTATGATCTCACATGCAAACTGCCAATGATAGATATTCATTCACTAGCTAGAGAGGAAATGTTGACTTGGAAAAATATGTTGTTAATAAGCTACATTAGGATATTAAGTGTATTGTTAGAACTTGTTAGAAGATTCTAAAAATCTCTTTGTAATGTTTACTTCAAGGTTAGAGTTCTTTATACATAGAGATCGAAGTACTACTTGAAATCATTGAATTGAATAAAAATTTTCTTTTGTTCAAAGCAATCCTTTTCAAGTTAGAGGATAGCAAAAAATTCCAGCATGAACCATACTTTCGACATGAATAGTGTTGGCAACATGAACAGGGTTTCCGACATGAATTACGTGAAACAGAAAAAAAGGAAACACACAAATTGAACAACAAAAACCATTTCTAAAAAAGTTTACACCTATGAGCTTTTCAATATCAATTTATAGGCGAGAGAATATAATCACAATATTCAATTACCAAACATAAATACAGAATCAACCTAATTAACTTAATATCATCATTTGATTCTAATATCATCAATTAGTATATCTATAGGATCCACAAGATTCTAACAATTCTAATAACTATGGCTTGAACACTACGGATACGACAACATAAGTAGAATACAACAAACATGAAGGAATTTAAGAAATTGTTAATTCATGATACAATACACCCCATTGCAGTGCTTTAATTTAACATTGACCAGTGATACAACTACTGGTTTGGTGAGGTTGAGTTAAACCTAAATTGAAATTTGAAATTAGTATTGAAATCTACCCTAAATCCATTGTTGTTCCACTTGCAATGGGAAACATGACAGATTTATCGGATACTATAAAACTGAATTTCCCTCTGGCAAAGGGAAACATGACAGAGGCATAAATTCATGGAGCGTAAGCGAGGGGAAGAAACTCACAGAAACAGAGAAACCTCTTTCCACTTTCACATTCTCATTTTGAGTATGAGCACAGTGCTGAGACGGTTGTACAGGAAAAATTCCCAGTGAAGGCTCTTCAAGGAATTTGAAGTGAGCATTCCAATCTTGTTCCGCACCATCATCAGTTTCCACGTCTTCGAGGGGGAAATCGAAAAGCTCGATGTCCATGACATCATCGAGTATGTCGTTCGACAAACCATTGAAGTTTTTGTCAAAAAACAACCAGTCCTTCATGCTTGTAACACCTCCAAAACAAACATTAGAAACCAAACATCCATTATTATTGGTTGAGTAATTAAAAAATATGATTACTGTTATTATTATTTTTCGACAAGCATAATGACATTATAGTAAAAAGAAAAAAAAAAAAAAACAGGTACAGGTTAAACTCAAGATACGTGAAAGAAACATAATGATAGGCAGCTAGGGAACGGTCACGTAGGTTGCCTTGTAAACAATGAGGTGCTCGAACATTGTAGGCCGTTAAGATTATTGTGAAAAATATGAAAATGAATACACTGAAATGGAGCAGAAAATGAAGAGGTGAAGAGAGAGAGGGAAGAAGGTGATTGGGAAGGGAAAAGAGAAGAGACTCACGGTGACAGAGAGAGAGAGAGAACGGGTAATATTGGCACTACTCAACTGAAACTGAACACAACAGATTGAGTAGATTCCTTGGAATCTCTGTGTGTTTTCTTTTTCTTTTATACGGCGGTGGCGCTACCATGCGGAAGCCCTTATCTCTATTTCTTTCTTTTTCTCTCTCTCTCTCTCTCTCTTTTTCTTTCAATTCTCTCATATATATATATATATATATATATATATATATATATATCCTCTCTAGTTTATCCTACTTAACTGCATTTTTTTTTTCTTTCAAAATAGTTACCTTAACCTTCAATTCTATATTGGTCGGATAAATTAGTATTTTAGTTTGTGTATTATAATAAATATTTATTCTATATAAGAACATAAAAAGATACATCGTATACATGTCAGGAGCATATCTAAATTTGGAGATAAATTATTGCATTTTCTGTGCAAACAATAATAAAATACACGTACTTTTAATTAGATGATACAAATCCAAAAATGAAAAATATGTTTACGTATATTTTTCATACGTGATAAGAAGAAAAAGAAAATTTTCATGACAAACTTGTTTTAAAAGCTAAAATAAATAAACGACTGTGTAGAAATTAATATATATTTGATTTATCAATTTAGGGAGACGTAGTTATTCATGCAGATTCAACTTCCCTTTTCATCGCCCTTGGAAAAAGGTAAATGATACCGATGAGCAAACTCACGACCCAGTGTATATATATATTATAACATTCACATTTCATCTTTCTTTGTTCATCGGTATGAACATGGGACCACGCAGAAGCAGTTGACAATTACCATGTTCAATAAATTCGACACCATAAATGCTTACGAATTCCAAAAAGACGTTGAGATGGTCGTAATGTTTTGAAAATGTATTTTATAAAATTATTTTGCGAAATTAACGAGTCAAGAGCTACTTACGACAACAATTAATTTAGTGCGTTGAAAAAAGGAAACAATTTGTTGGATTTTTTAAAATCAACTGAAATCTGAATAAAAGTATCAAACGTACTTACACAATATTCAATAAAAACTGACGGTTAATTTAATTTTTCAACAAAAATTCAAACCCATCGTTAGTCTCTCGTATTAATTTTAGTAGCGTTGTAAAGTAATGTCGCCAAATGAAAAGGAAGAATTGTGACAAAAACGAAAGGCATAAACTGGAGAGGCAAGGTTCTGATGAGGGACAAAACTTAAGCAAAATCTAGTTTGAGCTATACGAACGGGTATGAGAATATCGATCAAATTTTGTCTAATATATATGTTCCCGAAAATATCTTGTTGACTCTGATCCCACAAATTATGATTTAATTACTTTCACTTCTTAACTTTCCACGTTCTTCTTCTAGCGTTTACAATTAGTATGAATATGAAAAAGAGGAAGACAAAAGTAATTGCAAGTGTAACTACCCTCCATAGGCCATATTCAGTGCTAAAGTTGTCCCAACTATCCTGCAATGCAACATAATAAAATAAATCAAATTCAAGACACACACACACACACACTTCACAAAGAAATATATCAGGTTTAAAAATTTGTAGATGGCTTTCATTAAAATTCAAATCTAATACAGATGAACCATATACAACAATTTGTTGGAAAGTTGTCCCAAGCTTAAATTTAAAGAAATTATATGCAAAACATAGTAACTATAAATATCAAGTCCTCGAAGTTACTATTAGGACAATGCTTTATTTATTTTATTTTTAATTTCCAGTAGTGAAAAATTAAGACTCCCAAGTTTCTTCAAACATTAAATTCCGTGGCTATGATCATCTTAATAGAGAAAATGTATAAAACTAACATCATACCTCATTAATCAGCAACGACGTTTTATGTTGTTTATTGAAAATGGCTCTTGCATATTCGTAGAGCTGCAAGTCGAGGTCATTAAGAGATCGTATCTCACGGAGAACCTCTTCAGGAACCTGAAGACGTGCCTGTAAAATCACAAATCATTAGAAAGGCACAACACAATAGTAAAAGCTAACAGGAACTTTCCAATCCAACACTAAAATCAGATGTCAACATTAATCAGACACTAAGACTCAGTATTTGATAACCAAAAATCCAAAAGAAAAAAGTAATAGATGTTGAAACAATTTGTCAATGTATGACAAGTTCCATACATTCATATCATATATTATAAATTTCTAAAATATATTCATGCGGTTTCACTTGCATACATTATATTCTTAACCACAGATACCAATAAAAAATGTACCGATATATGCATTTTACATGATAAATTTTAATAGCCTGTCGTTGACTTCTAGAAATAACCAGTGTATGAACCCAATATATAATGCACGTAAATTTCTATGTCAGAACATCCTTGCTGATTTGAAAGCCCGTGAAATGATTTGAGATACAAAAGTTAACATAATGGAAGAGTGCACAACACAGGTATCCCAGACTATACACACAAATTCAAAACCGAAGTCCAAGTCTAAATAGTTAGAAATACAGGCACCACCAATCCAATATATTCTGGACAGCCGTACATGTCTATACCTGAAGAGTGATTTGTGGAGGAATAGAAATTCACCCACACATGGTAGAACGACATTATGTGAGCACTAGAACCACTAAGCTTACCTGCTTTGTAAAGTTCACTGGAGAAATCCTCTTCAAAGAAGATATACGTCGGCGTGACTGAGCCTTCCGTAAATTGCCAATACAGAGTTCATAAGCAACCATTAGTTCTCCAACAGTCATCTAAAATAAATAACGGATCATCATGCAGTTTAAATATGAGAAACAGATAATATACAGCAAGCCAATGAAACATCCACACCAGATAAGAAAACAAAATTACATTAGATTCTGTTGCTTCTCCCCCTTCACTTGAAGTAACCTCACTTCCTTCTCTGTTCAAGGTGCTATTCTGTTTTACAGTGAGAAAAGTTGTAAGAATGCTTTCCATGTTCAAATTTCAATAACAAAGCTCCTCCATCAAAGAGACGCTTCTAACCTGATGTTCAATGCTATCAGGATCAGAATTTGAAAATGAACTCCTTTCTGTAGTACAAGTACACGATCAATGCCATATCTCAATGAAAATACATCACAATCTATATCCAAGACTATAAATGTCAACACCAAAAGTACTACCCAAAGATCATTTCAAAATGTGATACTTAACACACATCAGAAAATGAGTGTTACCATCATTCTCCAAATTGTGCAATATTTTAGACACCTTTGCTTTTGTAACTTCAGAAAAAGTTTTACACAAAACCACACTTACCTGTATTATCAGTAGTTTCCAGGCTAGCATTTGGTGCGTTGAGCTGTGATATCACTTGAGTACCAACCACATTTGCAAATTTCGTTGCAGATTCTCTGTGTTCCTCTGTAAGGCCAACGTACAACATATTATCCAGTCTCTTCTGCAATATGTAAAAGCACAAACCGTTATAGTGTTGAAGAAAGGATCAGTATGGGAAGCAACAACTAAATGAATGTAACTATCTCACTTGAAAAGCTTATTTAATACCTTTGCAACTTTTAGCACATATTTACCAAGTGTTTTGTATTTCTGTACACAATGGCGCACTTCATGTGCCTCTGCTATATAAGAATTGTTTGTCAAACCTGCAACCTGATAATTCAGCAGTAAACCAAACTCAATTACATATAATACAGACATCATTATCAAGCAACTCCATGCATACATGATTTGAGCTTTTAGTTGCATTTGGGGATTTAAATTTGCAGGATATACAACTAAAATTAAGCACTGCACATCCTATCTTGTTAACCTTCTATTTAAATGAAAGCTATGGTATTGGTGTTTGTTAAGGCATAAAGCAAGAGTGGGTCATACAACAATAGAATGGGTAAGAAGTCAAATGGCTAAAAAATTATATGCTCCTATTTTTTATTTTTGCATCGATTATTAGTGATATTACAACAGAAAGAAATTTCAGGAAAGATACAGTTGAATCACTGTGTCAGAAAACAGTAAGACATTCGTAGTATTTCCTAAAAATAATAAAGCATAAGAATGCCAACACTGCTAAACAAACAGTTTCTGAAGTACCTGGAATGTGGCTCCATTATGTACAACATCCATAGCCACAGGATCATTGATGTATTCTTGTAATGGCATCGCAAAATCTTCCATGTCATAAGAATCATTGCTCTCAATGATATTCTGTCCCCTACTATACCTGGCATCTCTCTGTCAATTAAGGTCTACATCAATCATGAATACATCACATAGAAGAAGTACAGAAGAACATGTAAAAGTAATGGACTGTTGGTATAACCCAGTACAAGAAAACATACATTAGCCAACATAAAGATACGATGAACCAAAGAACTCATTTACATCCATAACTTCAATGAATGGCTACAATTTCATATTAAACACGTTTACATCTATAACGATACCATAGGAAGCACATTCATGTTCAAAATTACTTTTCAAACAAGAATCAGGCTCCGTGCCCTTTAACACAAGTGATATGTGTCAGCAGCAAAATAGACTCTTACAACCTTATACGGATTTAGAAGCATGGAAATAAACTTCACAAAAAGGCCAATGTCAAACAATAAAATAAAATAAACATACCCTAGCAAATAGGTCTTCTCTCATCCATGGAACAAGATACTTCCACGGCCATATATCCAGTGTGCTTACTCCTTTAGTCTTAGAGCTTAAGCGTAGAGCCATCTTTGTTGCAGATGTCAAGTTTGGATGCACCAAAAATCTAGCTGCTACTTCTATTGAAAATTCATATGTACTAAATACACGGTCAACTGGATCTCTAAGTATGGTAACAACAGAAGTTCTCTCCCTTGGAAGTTTGGTTGTCATGCTATAGTCATCATGTGTCACTAACAGCCTGCATTTTGGTTTACTGCAAATTCCCAAAAACATAGAACACAAAAATAAGTATTTATGTTGGGTTTTATAGTGTACTTTTTTTTAATCTAAAAATATGGGTTTTCAGCAATGGACTAAGACTATGGTGAGAGTGTTGTGACCTTATAGAAGTTGCTATGCTTTAGATGTGAAGAAAAAACAGCTGTGATGATCTGTCATAATTTTGTTGAATAAAAATATCATAAAGACTGCTGCGAACTGTACTTATTCTAGTGTGTAAAATGAACAACAGAAAAGGAGCTGAAAATGTCAAGATTTACAGAGACATGGGTTATAACTATATGCGGCAAGGTCCTTCCTAGACTTGGCAAGAGAAAATTTCAACGAGCTTAACAATTTCTGAAGGCCATTTTAGGTACTATAATATTGTAGACTGCTGCTCAACAGTCACAAACTCACATCAGTTATAAAAATGAAATTTAAGCCACTCCTAAAAAGCTGTAGTGACCTTTATTGTCAAAAAAGCACCAGCATCAAAACCCACAAGCCCACAACTATGCCAGATGGGGCTACTACTCACTAAAAATGCCACCAACTTTACTCCACCAACACCTAAAACACTCATTTTAGCATTCTAAAATATTTAGAAGAAAAGGCATTCACATGCACGCATAATAATTAAAGAACAACAATGACTAAAATAATGAACTCAGGCAGCACCTTGGATCAAAGCGCAACTTATCATAAGAGCGAGGACACTCTAGATAGCTGGGATACAACTTTTTCAAAAAACTGCAGAAACAACAGAGCAACAAAAACAGGTTAACGAATTGAATCAAAGAGAGAATGCTCAGAGTTAAAACACACACCAGGAATTAAATTACCAGTGAAAATACGTTCTCCCTCCCGTTCGAGGAACATGCAAGAAAAACAGCAAATCCCTCAGCACATGTTTATCCTCTTTTGTCATTTCCTCATCTAGCGAAGAACGCGCCCATCTCTTAACAACCCTTTCGCACTGTCCAAAATCATTTTCCGCAAAAGAACCGCTCACTGACACCAAAAATCATCAAAATCAACAACCACAACTTAATCCATAAAAACAGAAACGGACAAGCAAAAAAAAAAAAAAAAAAAAAAAACGAGGAATGATTGTTACCTAATCCTAGTAGAACGAGGAAGAAGACGCAGAGCTTGAGAGTAGGATCCATACACGAAACCCCCCTACACTACTCCTGCAAGAAAGAAAAACGAAAAACCCTAACGAGGCGTGAAGAGATAGAGATAGAGATAGAGAGAGGGAGAGATAGTGACATGGATGAATGAGAAATGTTAGGTAATGGTCCTACCTGTATCGAATTACGGGATCTCGTGCTCATAAATTCGCAGAAGTGTTTTTTGTGTGAGTTGGGACTCCGATGCGGTCCCACTCGCTCGCTCGCCTCGAAGCGCCTTTTATGTTTCTGATTGAAAAACTCTGAGATTTTGTGGCAAGCCAAACAGAAACTTTCCCGGGAAAATGAATGGGAAAGAAACTGGAGGCTCGCGGCGTCGTAATTTAATTCAAAATGCAATACGTAAGTCTCATAACTAATTGCTACAACTACTTAAAGTGAAAGAGTGAAGCGAGAAACCCTGTTCTCGCGCTCAATGTGGTAAAAAACTTTTCCGATTCAACCTCTACCACTGTTCTTGCACCGGAAATGGTTACGCAAAATGGTAAAAACGCATTTTTCAAGTCTGTGGTCAACTAATCCATGGAAAATCTCCACTTTCAAAATATTATTATTATTATTTAGATGGAATGACTTATTTGCCCTCGCCTAATATTTAAGAGAAAAAAAGTTTAGAAACACAATATTGGAGAATGGACATTCACACCTTCTGTGTCCATTGATTTAACTTAGTGGGTCTTCACCCACAGTTCTTGTGACTTATCTAAATTGAAAAATGATAGTAGTTGCATATGCATTGCATGTTACCCAATCTTACACTTATTTTTTTTTTCTTTCTCCTTTTAGTTTCAATTATCTTAACAGTGATAACTTTTTCTCTAAAGAAAAAAAAATTGTTAACAGTGACAATATCTTAGAATGTTAGACTTCTACTGAAAATTAAGATGCATTTAAAGTTAATATTTTCAAGTTAGATCTATCACACGTGAAAAAAAATAAAATATATAGTTAAATAATTTTCGAAAATAATATTAATCGAATAGAAAGTGGTTTTTATAAAATTATTTCGTAGGAAAATTTTACAAAACTTATAAAAGATATTTATGAGCAATGAAGTTTTTAATGAATAATTTAATATTAATGTTGCTATAAAGTAAGGGATGAAGATATATTTGTTGTTACATTAATATTAATGTTAGTAATTTAATATAATGTTATTATCAATTAATATTAATGTTGGTGATTTAATATTAATGTTGCTATATAGAATTCATTTGATTCAATAAAATATTAATTATTATGCAAGCTGCATATATTTGTATTATTCATTTCAAAATAGTATTAAAGTTTCCATCAGGTTTAATACATGTATTTTATGAGAAAATAAGTGTAACATCTATAACTATATATAAAGGGGATTCCTTGTGTCCACATTTCATAATTCCAACTTTACCCTTTATAATTTAATTATTTATTAAATTTTTAAAAATTAACGGTTATTTTTACAAGTTTTTATAAAATTATTTACTTATCTCTTTTTTCTTTTTTTCTCTTACTATTCATCAACAATTATTTTTCTCTTATTTTCTCCGTACATTTTATTTTATTTTTTATAAATATACTTTTATTTTGTTTATTAAATTAATAACATTACAATATCATCAATTATTAATATAATTCAAAAAATGCGTACACACAGGCGCGATAGCGCCTGTGTTTACACTAGTAAATATGAATGACGATAAGTTTTTAGTGAAAATATCTTTTTTTAATCTACATCATTATTATTGAAATGAGTTGACGAAAAAAAGAAAGAAAAATAATAATATTTTGTTTGATACACCCAATTTTTTTACCCTCATTTAACATTATTCTTCTTACTCTTTATTATTTCTTTTCCTTTACAAATATAAAAAATCATTTTTTTTTACGTCTATTGTATCCCTATAGTGTGTGTCAAATTACTATTACTAAACAAATTGTGTCAAAGTTTAGTTAAAACAATTTTCAGAAAGAAGTCCAGTTAAATGATTGTGTAGAATGATACATAGTTATCACATTTAACTTGTATTTTTTTTTCAAAATAATTTGAGAGAGTAAAATTAAATGGATTAAAGGGAAGAAAGAGGTAAAATTGAAATTGTTTAAGATAAGAGAAAGATAATGAAAAAAGAAAAAATAGAAAAAAAATTGTAAAAGTTATTGAATGATTCGATCACTTTGAAAAATTTTAAAAATTAATTGATACATTTGGATGATCATTAAATAATTTAAAATGAAATGGTAAATTATTATTTAAAATAAATAAAAAAAGTTAAAGAAAAATAACAATAATAATTATTTATATTATTTTTAATATCATTTATATTATAATTATGACTTATATTATTATTATATTATTATTATACTTATTTATTTCATTTATTATAATAATTATTTTTATTATTATTTTAACAATAATAATTTATATTTTATCATTTTTATTACTTATTATGAAAATATAATAAAAACTAATTATATATAGATATATATTATATTTACACTCGTTTCTTCACAAATCTTCATGAATGTGAAATTTTTTTTTAAAAATAATATTATTTTTCGTGTTTTTTTGCATGAAATTTTGAACTTTCTTTGCATATCAGTGTTTGATGTATCTGGGTCTTCGGAGACAAAGAGAGTGTTAACAAACATCAGAAGAATGGATAGTAAAGTCAAACTTATGTTTTCTGCGTCAATGAGATATGCACAATGCACAACAACCAAGTTTATTTAAGATTTCCTAAAACAAAAATTTAGGAATAATGATATTTGAAATTCACTTCTTAATTATTTTAAAGATTTAATTAACTTTTAAGTTTCAAAAAAACTTGACAAGATTAAAATAAAAAATAATAAGTTTATAAGACTAAAAATAAAAAAAAGTTACATATATTCACCATTTAGGAACAAGTTATTTTATTCTTCTTATTATAAAGGAAATGAAAATGTAAAGTACAAAAAACCGCAACAAATACTTTTTTTTTTCTTAAATTAGTGACTATTTAAGAATTTTAAAAATCTAATGTACCAATTAGGATTGATTCTACTATTTGGAAGGATTCCACAAAGTTGCAGAAAATCTTAACATAGTAATTTATGAATATCAACAATTAATTACAGTTGTATCTCTGGGATTGTCTCTTGGGGAAACATGAGTTACCTCATTCTTATTCCCCGAACAGCAAAATTGCTGACTATTTTCCACTGAGTTTAAAAGCATAGTACCATAAATCATTCTTAACTTGAGCATCAGACAAAAAAAGAAAACAACAAAGAATAACTAATGAATCAGAATAACGAAGTCTTTCAGAATTTGGAGCAGGTACGAGGTAGACCCGTGTGTTGATCAACAGCCACAACCTCAGTGGCATTGTTGCATCTTAGCACATCCTGTCCCAGCTTAGCTCCAGCAGCTTTGAGACCCTTCAGAGAAACTGGTTGATTGAAGAGGTTTAAAGATGGAAGCTTTGATGCTGGAGGCATCTTCATTGCTGGCAACAAGTTTCTGAAGTCTTCTTTCAATAGCGGCACCTCAAAGTCCTGTTTGTTGTGCTTAACAACGTTGTCTTTTGCACTGATATGTGCTCCTGGCTCCATATGGTTGGTTGAAAAGCTTGCTTGTTGAGGGAAATTTGGGTAGAGACTGACATACCCTCTGAGGTACATCATGTCTATCAGGAACTTCTTCCATGAAGCTTGCCATCCATTGGTTCTAGATTTTGGAATTTGAACAGGGTTGGATTTGGCATCCTCAGTGAACCTCATGTTCATGTACACATAGAACTCTCTCCAATGCTTGGGGAAGAACACTGCCCCCCAGCTGCATGGTAATTGGTGTAGGTAAGGAGTGTTGGGGTGAATGTGTTTGAAGAATTCTGTGGCATTCCATTTTGGTCTCTCTTTGACAACTTCAACAAGCTTTGGGGTGTAGAGGGAGATGGAGGAGAGTTCAGGGAGAGAAACTTGAGGGTCATAGTGGTAAGCCATGAGTGCATACTTGATCCATAGGTAGTAGTAAGGGGAAACTTCAATGTCATCTTCTAGGAGGAGACCAAAGTCATCATCTGATGATGGATACCAGCTTTCACTCACAGCACGAATGAGACCACCTTGGATTATTCTCCTTCTCAGGGTTTTGGGTCCATGAGGCCACTCAAATGAACCTACTAGTCTTATAGTTTCCTCATCTACCCTGCTATCCATGTTGAAGGTAATGGGAATTTCATCTCCAAGATAGTAGGCATTGCTTAGAGATTTCAGAAGCCTTGTTAGTGAATTGGCTCTGTTTTGGGTGATGATGTTCACTGAAACCCTCATCCGATTCCAATCTGCAAGGCAAAGTTGAGTTTAATACTTGTTCATCTGTTACAAATTTACATGATCAACTATAAAATTATCATGCTTTCATTGTCTGCTTGTGATTAAATAACATGTAAAAGCTTACTTGGTAATGCTGTTGAACGCAGATCAGCCATCCAGAGAACTTGAGACACTGATGCCCTGGGTAAAAGAACCAATGTGGTGGCATTTGAGTTGGTTTCTGAGGCCATCTTAAGAGCTTTTCTCACATGAGGGTTAATGTCAGCAACAGTGATCACTACACTGGGGTTGTGAATTTTGATCAAACCCTTCATGCTGGTGTACACTGCATGTATCACTGGTGCCTCTGAGTCTGATACCCCAGAAAGTGATCCAATGGCCAAATCAAAAATCTTGAATCGACGTTCTTTGCAGACCATTGTAGGCCATTTGAGAACTGTTGCAACATCTTCACAAGTGCAGAAACTGCCTCCAGAGACAACAATGTAGGCCTTCTTGCCAACTGTGGACCTGAACTTTTCAAGAAGTGGTGCCAGCACTTTCACTTCATCAACTGAGTGAGCATAGAAGAGTGCATCAACTTTTTGTGGGTACATTGCAGCCCACTGAGTCACATAGCCAGTGGAAAGTGCTTTCCACCATTGATCATCTCTGACCTGAACTACGTCCTTGAAAATCACTGTGGTTTCAGATACATATGCAAGCCTGTGTTCACTATCTCCCCAAGTTTCCTTGTCCTTAGGGTCCACTGGAAGAACAAAGGAGCCAGCATTTTTGTACTTCTGAAGCTGATAGCTGCAGTAATAAAAACAATAACGAATTTTCAGCAAGTATAATCATGCAGAAATATAAGAGTGGTTCCAGGGAAATGCTTTGTTGAAATTAATTCATGGATCAAAACTTTGGATTAAAAAAAGTGGCAAAAAATTTTCTTCCTTTTGTGAGGACAAATGAGGAAAAAGATAATTTGACTATCCATGATAGACGCATTTACTTTGTTTGACATTTGACAAACAGTGTATTTCCTTTGATGACGTTTATTGCAACTTGTACTACTTATTAGTTTTTCTGAACCTAATGTCAACAACTAGTTGAACACTACCAGATCCTCTTTGGCTTAGTCAAATCATGAATGTTTGACTTGTATGGTCAGCTTTCAACTCAATTTCGCAGCCAGTTAGATCTCTTGTCACCAAATAAAATCATAATTTTTTATCACCCCAGAAGAAAAAATCTTCGTAAAATGGTAGAAAAATTTACTACATGATGTAAAAGTGTAGAAATTGACAAACCTGAGGTGCAGATCTTCACCAGTTGAGAAGGTAAAAGGTGTCTCAGTGAATAGTGTCTTAACAAGATCAGCAGAGAGAAACCATGAACTAGACAGAAAATCCACCTGCACAATTTTATCAACTGTGATATCATAAGCAGGATCGGGTAAATACAACCCTGCCTCCTTAGATCGAAATTTTCTGTAACTTGGAAACGTGAAATCCTTCTGTCTAAAAGGCAAAATCCTTCCAATACTCCCCAAAACAGAATTCTTGTATTTTTCTGTCCCAGCCACGTGCGCCAAAATCTGCAACATCTTCCTTCCAGGAATCATGTCATCATCAATAACATACACAAGATCAGCTTCAGTCTGAAGAGCCATTTGGAACCTTCCATAGTACTTGAAATCATAGCTTGAGCTTATGAAGCTGATTCTTGAGTCATTATAGGTCTCCACAATTCTCCTCAACGAGGCCTCATTGGGGCTCCCAAATGAAAGAACCCAAGCATGATGGAAAGGAAGGGTCTGTTGGAGCAAAGAATCAAGCTGAGCACAGAGTGTCTTTCTCTTGAAGTGGTTCAGCAACACAGTGATTTTTGGGCTGTTTGGACCCTTCAAGTCCCATTTAGATTTCATTGCCATCAGCTCCTGAAGAGTCTCAGTGCCAAAGGTTTTGCTTTGGAAGTTCAACACCTCATCGTAGAGCTCTCTCTTTATCTTGATCATTTGGACATCATTGGACTTCTTTTGCTGGAAGTCTATCTTCTCATTCTCACACACTTGTGATGGATTTGTGGGAAGAACACCCTCCATGACGAGAGAAGAAGCAGCTTCTTGGTAGTGGCCAACAACGTGGGGTGTGATCATAAGTTGTTTCCATTGCTGGGCAATTTTGGTAGCCCATGTGAACTCTGGTTTGGTTCTTAAATCAATGGAAGGCCCCATGTAATACAATAGGAATGTTGCATAAACTGCAAAGAAAAACTGAAGGCAAGTGAGTGCTGCAACGAACTTTGTGGAGGAACCTTTCTGAGCCTTCACTTTGTTTCTTCCTCCAACATAGTCACTAAGCATCCCTTCCAAGCATTCTCCACTTCTCGATGAGGTCGAAGTTCGACCAAAACCCATTTTAGATGCTTCAATATCCTCTAACCTGCAAAACAACAAAGACAAAGTTAGTACCTACACATGACAGTTTTACTGTCACAATTTTTTCAAGAGAAACTCCAACTAAGTCTAACCAATAAGTATGTGTTTGAAAATCTGTCAGAATGAAGCTTTTTGCACTTTTCAATGCATAAACACAAAAACAATGTGAGGGATAGATTGAGTTGAGTTGGATCAAAACGTAATCCAAACAAATTTATCAGTCTTTCTAGATATATAACTGTTTCTGTGATGTGATTGAAACTGAAAGAGAAGAGAAAACCTATGAGTGGTTTGTGAAATTTGAAGAGCAATGGTTTGTGTGCATTATATTATATATTAGTAGAAAAGGTGAGAGATAGTTTAGAAGTTCCCATGAAAATTGCATCACAGGTCACATGGCCTAAACGCTTAAGAGCAAGAAGTTTATTAGCATACGCGTTACCTTCATTCACTATACACTACTTCGTGCACACTTCTTTTAAGAAACCAATGAAAGCCAAAGTTCATGCCGTTGAAAAGGGTAAACCTTGTGTTTTTGGCACTGCATGCACTCCTAATATAACTCATTTTCGTGTTCCGTTTTTGTGCCTTTTTTTCCTCTCCGAACCAAAATATTTCCATTTTCTTAAGTCCATGAAGATCACAAGATATCTCAAACTCCTAGAGAAGAAAAAAAAAAGCATACATTATTGATTTGCACTTTGATATTCAGGTTTTAGAGATTAAAGCATGATTTAAGGGCCTTAGTCAAAACCGAAAATAACCTCTACGTAGGAAACTTTACATAGCAGGAAAAAGACAATATTATATAACCTTAAAGGCACAAACAAACACGAGAAAGAACATGGGGTTGAAGTAATACGTACATTGCACACTATCTTGGCAAGTGAAGAAGGTGAGAAAACAAAGGCTTAGCTTCTTGAGCAAAACAAGCAACAGATATGTATATGATTCACCAAAATAAATGTGTTATTTGCTGTCAAAGAGTGAGGCCTAAATAAATGTTACATAATTTATATATGAATATGATTTTATATATTAAGCCATCGATGGTGTGCTTGACCTTTTGAAGAAGATACGTGAATGAAATTTGCAGCAAAACTTTTGTTATAATGGGTGATCGCCGAACTTAGGCGGGTTCTGCGCAAGAAACTCATGGCAAGAAAATGGTTCGCTTGTGCAAGAGAGAATTCAAATGTATCTTGTTCGCTTAGGCTATAAAAAAAGGGTATTGGAATAATGGGAACACAACCTTTTCATTCCAATGAAAAATATATACTTAGCCATTTTTTCAGTTTTCATTTTCACTTTCCTCCTTTTCTGGTGAGTTGCCACTGAGATGGAGAGACACATGGGGTTGACATAACATTAATTGAATTGAATGGGACAAATTTTGGAGAGTACAAAAGAAGTTAAATATATAGGGTATGTAGATTAAACAAGATTAGTTATAACTTTATTAGTCAATTATGTTCAATAATTAGTGTAAGAACGTATTTTTATCAAGAATTATGATACTTTGACAATCAATAAATTTTTATATTAAACTTGTATATATAATTCTATTTTTTATTTTCTTTTGCAAACACAAAAGTTCGTCTTTTTTTATTATTATATTGTAAAAATGTTTGTTAGAAGTACGATATATGTTCGGTAGGAATGTAAAAAAAATCATTTCTTGATAAATATGAAAATTTATTGGATGTTTATGGTCTTTCTTATATAAAGGGTTAACTAAGAATGACTCCAATGATATTCTTAATTAGAATTAATTGTGGGTTTTGTTTGATTAGATTTTGAATTTATACTTATACATATATAAAAGTTTGAATGAAAAGAGCAACAGTGAGGGAATAAATGTCGCTTTAGACCAATAGAAATTTATTATTTCCAAAAAAGGCATCTTAATCTGCATGAAAAATTAATAATACCACAGAGATAGAAGAATGTATTAGATGAAAAGTAAATAATGATTACGCAGTTAAAATAATGTATTATCATTTTTTTTCTATTTTTTATTGTCTTTTCTCTTATCATTTTTGAATTGTGCATAGTTCAATTATATAATGAAGAAAACCATATTAAACTATTTTTTTTATTCCATTCAAAGTATGCACGTGAGGACTTCTTAAAAAGTTTAAAGAAAGTCAACATTTATAATTTACAATGGTTTTTCATTTCATTCAAAGTATATATATGGTCGTGATGTATTGAAACTGTTGGAGGAAGTCAACATTGGTGTATAAAATGTTGGTATTCCTACATTTGAGTTTGGTATGATTACAATGATGTTTGGTTTTTGTGTAGGAATGAACCACTCTAGTGGAAACCACGTATAACATAGTTGGCGTTGGTGAATGTATTAGTATTATGTATCTTTACGAGTGTGTGGGTTAGGTTGATATTTATAAGCCTGGGAAATAGTATTACGATCCATAAAAGAAACAAAAGTGTACTCGTACCTAAACGTAAATCTTCAAACCATTTAACCATTTGCTTCAAAAAGTCTATAACAAATCTCTTCATAATGAAATTATTGAATAGTTTCTTCATTAGTAAAAAAGAAACATTCTTTTAAGTCAAAGACTACGTTAATACGCAACTATTAAATCACGTCAATTAACTTTGTAAAAGTTAAAAACTATAATGTTTTTGTAATTTCAAAAATTACATTTAATAAATATACTATTATGTTACGTCAATTTTGAAATTAAATTGATTATTCATGCAATCAAGAATGGATCTTGCTAAATATCATTGAGAATAGTTCAAATATAAGTTAAAAGTTTCACATAAGATCAAATAGACAAAGTTACACACTATATAAGAATAGAAATCCATAACACCACTGTCTTAAAATTTTGGAATAAAAGTGGTGTCAAATGTCTTATATATGTATAAAACCAATATCATATATATGAAAACAAGAGACTCATACTTAAGAGAAAAATGTAATATTGTTAATAATTAAAGTGTTGATCGTCTGTATCTCAAATTTTGATATATTTTTGTTCACAAAATTTAAAATGAGTGAAAATAATCTTTTTAACTTAATAATGTTAACTTTTTCTTTTTTAATATATTAAACAGAAATTTGAGTTAATATTTAAACCGAGACATGTGAAATGCTATAAATATCTTACTGTATAAAATTAGTCTCAAAACTCAAACTTTTTGAACATTATGTTAAAAAATGTGATGTGCAATAGTTAGAGTAGTTAGCCTCTTCAGATGGGTCCCTGTAAAGAAGAAAAGAAGTTTTTGGTTGAACTTCAATGCAACAAAGGCCTTGGTGGTGCAGAATGGAGAGGCAAAAAGAGCAGACAGAGGACAAAAATCTTAAGATTTATGTGATTTGAAAAACCAGAATTCACATTGAACAGAGTAGTTAGGCTTTCACAGGTACATTGAAGTCAGTTCTGTAGTTTACACTAACAGATAGTTGCAATAGCATGAAACAATTCTGGCCATAATAATAGTAATAATAATAATAATACTCTCTTAAACCATTAAAACTAAACTGTTTCTACACATTCTTCCATAATCCTCTAATCACCTAGACATGTCACAACTTGAGGAGTAATCTATCTGCTCAGTTTCCCAGCTCAGCTTAGAGGCAACTCTTTCATGCTGTGGAAAATATTCCTGTAACCATCATACACAACATCATTTCAGTTGCAGTAAATCAATACACACATTTGCATCATATTTTTCCACAAACATAGTCTATAACAACACTACCTTAAAATTAACCATCATCATTCACAAACTGTCGTAAAACATTACAGAAACTGTTAAACCAGAAAGAGAGATTGCAGTTACCTCCATCTTTTTGACAAGCTCTTTTGATGATGGGGAAGATACAATTATGTGGCGAGCTTTGGGGCTAATGAACCCTTCCTCCACAGCTTTGTCAATGAAAGACAACAATGAATTGTAGTATCCATCTACGTTCAGCAACCCCACCTTTCAAAACAATTATCAACTTGGTTAAGAAATTATTTTTTTCATTAACAAAAACAATTCTAGAACTTAGTACAACGTAAATCTTCGAAGATTAAAAAGGGTCCTTACTGGTTTATCATGGATGCCAAGCTGAGCCCATGTTATGACCTCAAGAAGCTCCTCAAGTGTTCCATAGCCACCTTCACACACACACACAAAGAAAACACATTATTATTAATTAGATTTTCTACTTATTAAGTTTATATATATATATATATATATATATATATATATATATATATATATATATATATATGCAGAAAAAGTACTTTCAAAACACATTATGCAGTTTTTTATTTTATTTAATTGTTTTCTTAGGCATTGTTGTCGTTTTATTCCTTTTAATTATATTTTTGGTTATGGATGCAGACCCAAATAACTATCGACTGAATGACCCCTTTTACAGTTCTTTTATTGAATTATAAAAGGGAAAGAAACGATGTGGGACCCGTGTTTTTGTTTTTCTTGGGCCTGTGAGCAATCTTTGGAAATCTGTCCTGTTTCCTTTTACAATTTTAGCTTTTTAATCTTTCAATTTAATAATAATAACAATTTTATTATTCTCAATAAATTCTTTTATGGCGTAAAATATAATTTTACTATTAGATAAATAAATTTAAATAAATCTTAACCTTTTTTAATTAATTTTATTTTTAGTGAAATCTTTATTTAAGATTATTAATAGACTATATAAATTCAAACAGGAAAACAATGCAGGCATGAAAACATCATAACTCTGTGTAAGAAAACATAATTTAAACAGAAGAAAAAAAAAAAACAAGTGATGGAGTATCCTACGCTAGATTTCATGTTGTTAAACTTAGATCGCATCTACAATTATATTGATGCATGAGAGAAATAAAGTGGTGCATCTGCATCACAGAAGTTGAACAATCTCTCATAGATCATGTGGATTTTGTCCGAAACATGTCTATAAGCCATCAATGGATGAGTTTTAAAGTCCTGACATTCTATCACATAATGATTTGCAGTTGACATGTCATATGTACATTTTCATTGACACGTAACATCATGAAGAAAGTAGTGTGTATTAAAAAACCTCACATTCACAAAAAAACTGACACGTAACATCATCAACAAAGTAGTGTGTACTAAAAAACCTCACATTCATACAAAAAAAGAACAGAATTTGTACAGTGAGAGCATCGCTTTTTCATTTTGAAATCATAATCAGTGATAAATATGCAGTTAGAAAGGTCGATGATTGAAATGGGGTAGTGTGAAATGTGAGTTTAAGAGTGAAAATGGTGTGTGTTGTACGAACCGGGTAAGGCAATAAAGGCATCAGAGTGGCGAGCCATCTCTGCTTTTCTTTGATGCATGTCTGCTACTGCCATCACTTCTCCCACAGTTTCTCCAGTGATCTGCAAAAAGCCAGAACCCCAAATGGATCCAAATTATCACTGAAACCATAAAGAGGGTTTTGTGTGTGAGTGAATGCATGGACAGGAATGGAAGAAGGGTAATGATGAGTACTGCAGAAGTGGGCTCAAGAAGGAATCGTATAGCTTGACATTTTCCCTTGGGAGATAAACCAAACAATAGACCAAACGAAGAAAGGTGGGAAAAGTTACTCATCAATGATAAGAAAATGGAGATCAAACAAGGGTTGCCACAAGAATCTAAAGAGGGTACATGGAACTTGGAGAGAGAGGGACAAAATGCCTCAGAACGAATGACCCCAGGTTGCCAGGTGTATTGATAGATAAGTTTATAGAAAAAGACTCAAATGTCAAACCACCTTAAAACCTAAAAGAATCACCACAAAAGACAAAGTGCAAAATCCATACACTGTCATAACAAAAGTAAGGTGCAAATTCACTACACACACTAACTTGTTTTTATAAAAACTTCACAACTTCACATTGATTATGTATCATAATTTACAGATTCTTTACACTGTCAATTTACCAAAGAATCATGTTAGAAAAGCTGTTATTGGAAATCATTTTCTAAACAGTATCAACAACACTTTGTCTAAAGAGGATAGGTAGGATTGGAACAAGAAAAGCATGTTGTGGTGGAAAGGTAAAGTGTCTGTAGATAATTCTCTCTGTCTCTCGTTCTGTGTGGGTGGATATTTGGTCATTTTCTTTTTATTTGCAATCATGATTGATGAAGTGCCTCCAAAACATCTTAACATTACCTCTCTTGGCATCAGTGTCTTGGGAATAACCCTGCAGACAATATCATCACATGAAATAGTTCAAATTAACAACATATCATGCAATCCAACAACATTCATAAATCACAACCAAGATTCTGCTCACCCAATTACATGCCGACCCCCTTCATAAACAGCCTGGGAAACCAGCCCCATCAAACCAATGCTGCCTCCTCCATAAACCAGATCAATATTTCTTGACACCTTTTCAAGATTCAAAAAACGTGCCCAAATAAGTTAATTAAGTAAATAATTCAACAATGGTAGCTACTCTTTCATTAAACTCTCCCACCATCACCAACAACACTGAAACTACCAAAGGTATATGCTTAAACTCTGTATAGACTACAAAATATCCATGAAAAGAAAAAAAGAAAAACAGATTTTTGTTCACCCCACTTTTCTTGAGGGGTTTATGTAGTTGAAATGTGGATGAAGAAACCATGTGGGGTACCGAGAAACAGATGAAGAAACAACAAACAAAGGTCTAATTGAACATTTAAGCCAAACCAAGACCACCAAAAATAACAGGATGAACCAAAAACAACATATGCCAAGTTCAATTTGCTTGAACAAAACAAGGTTGGCATTAGGAAGCAGAGTTTCAAATTAGCAGAAACATGTGTTAGCAGAAGAAACGTGAGAGTGAGACGTTACCAACTCTTTGCCAAGCTCAATAGCAGCATCCTTATAGCTACTCTTGTTCCCAGGGCTACTTCCGCAGAACACACAAATCCTCTTGAACCTGGATTGTTGTTTCATCTCAGTTTCTTCACCCTCCATGTTTCCTTTTTTCTCACACTGTGTCTTCTCTATCATCACCCCAAGGCTTGAGTTGAGAATTCGGATGAATGAACGGTTAATTGATGGAAGTGCTGGTGCGTGGCTTTATATAAGGGTAGCAGAGGCACAAGCGAGGGTGCATTCTATTGTGGAACCATTATCACATCATGAACGATGACGATGATGATGACTCCTCCCAAGTTGTACGTAGGAAAAACTTGATCCACAAACGTGTGTGTTTGTTTTCTACTTTACTATGGTCCCCTGTACCAGATAAAAATATATAAAAAAGAAAAAAAAAAGCAACACAATCCGTGGTCCTATGTCAAGATCATTGTGCGTTTTTGTTTCACCAAAATTGAATATTGGAGTGGAAACACTACACTGGACGGTGAAATTGAACTCTCTGTTTTGATGTTCTAAAATACAGTTCGAAAGGGTTGGTTTTGATGTTTGTTGCGTGTTGATGGATGCTATTTGCTTAGACAGTTTTTCCTCAACATCGAGACTCGTATATTATAACATCTTTTAAGACATACCAAGATTATATACTTACATATATATATATATATATATATAGCAAAAGTAGAGGTAGAAAAATGAGATACGTGGAAATAGTAGTAGTAGTATCTTCTTGTTTCTATTCGCAATATCCACGTGGGAAATCAGAGCTAGTGGCAAAGTTTAGTACAATGGTACATATAGGACCTTTTTATAGCAATGGAAAATGTTTGGTAGAGATAATTTGGGGGGAAGACACCTAGACAGGGATGACGAAAATATGAGAGAGAACTGATAAATGTCAGCAGTGACCACTGTAAGAGTGTTTATAGATCAGAAATGCATAACTATTCTACTTTAAGATGAAACCTTTTCTTCCGTTGAATCTTGATCACATAAAATATTAAACTATGTTTCTTTTTTTTTTTTATTGTGAACATCTAGGTTATACTTGAGCTTTAGAAAAATATCTCTGAGACTGCACATGATTTTCTGGTATCAATTTCATTTCATTGCAACCCACAAAATATCTTCTATTTGATGTATAGCCAGGATAGTGGCCAGATATTGTTAAGATAGAGGAACCTGGTCCAGCACTTGCATTGAGTGAGTAATCTCCAATTTTGTGGACAGATATTATGGGGTGTTTTCAATTCTTGAAGCACAGTATAAGATTCTAGTAATTTTATGACAAATTCAACCGGTTCAAGGATAAAACAGGAGTTAATGTTTAACTGGTTGTATCCATCAACATTGGCATATGCTGTTTATGAATGGCCCGTGATACTCTTTCCCTCTCCACAGTTCTTGCTTTGACACGACCAGTTCTAGTGTTTTAGCTAAACCATAGGCATCTTAAATCTGGGTTGACTTTAAATCAACTACTTTTTTATCACATTCTCTTCATTTTGGTATCCAACTAACGTGTCCACTCACCAACTCCCATTACCTAGCTCCTTGACTCTCTGTGAAAGCTCCAGAGATAAGACATGTAACTCTTAAAACACAACACAACACAACACAGCACACAAACATAGTGAGAGAACATGTGTAGATCATGTGGTGGCGTAGGTTGTAACGTGTAGGACATAAAATAAGTGTATTGTTATACCCTTACACCGAGACAAGGTTTAGATTTAAGCTCGGAATCACATGATATCCATCTTCCGGTTTGTGATGTGTGTGCCCTCAACCACCTCCTCTTGGTAGACAAACCTGAAGCATGCCTAGGAAACATCCATTCTTTTTTATCACTGAGATTTAGATTGGACATAAAAAAATTACCCTCTTTGTTCCTGTTGTTTGTAGACAAAGCCTTGCTGTCCCTATTCTTGTAGACTCCCTTTGTCTTTCTAATGCTTCTTCTATGGTCGCTAAAAGGATACAACTGTTTGTATTATCTATTTGCTTTGTTGGTTGGTTTGTTACTGTGAAATGAATTGAAGAGTGAAGAGGCCCAGTTGGTAAGAATATTAATAATGGTTTCCAAAAGGAAACATCACATCAAACAGGGTTTGGAAATTACAGTGATTTATTTGTTTTGTTTCTTACAAGCTACAGAGGCCTTAGTTGATTTCCTCTGATACTCAAAGTGTGTGTGTTTTGGTGAATCCACTACTAGCTTTTGGTGATGGATTAATTAAAATATGGAGGTTTGGATGGTTTCAGTTTCGTCAATTCATCCGTGCAATAATAGATGTTGATGAATTGAGAGCTTGATGAATAGAGAGGAAATAACAGTGAATGTGTACTTCACTGACACCAATGTTGTTTTGCTCTATTGAGAGGATATAGATAGGAACAAGCACGTGGGAGTCATTGTTTGTGGAGAAAATTATGGGGTTTTTGTGGTCACATAATCCTAATGGGAAGGAGCAGGACCATCACCATTCTCTAGTGCCAATCAAAACTTGACGCATATGTGTAACCCCATTACCAAATTGGCATATTGGTCTCACAAAAACTTAAGGTCAGGGTATGAAATTACCCCTTTCTGCTTCACTCTTTTTTGTGACAGCCAGTCAAATCCTTTGACCATGTTAATCAATTACCAACCAGTTATCACTCCTCTCATAAGATATTTGCCGTTGTGTTAACACTTTTGCCTTGCTTTTCTGAGTTGATGGAAATACTCTGAGTCCGAAATTTATATCGAATAAAAATAACAAAATTAAATAATTGTTCTTTATGAACTGGGATTTTCTTTCAACTTTTCTAATTATTTATTTCTGTCTTATTATACTCCATTCGTTCTTTTTTTAGTGTATTTATCTATTCATTTTTTATTGAAGTCAGTTATTTGCAAAAGATATTTTACATTCAAGTGTTTGGTTTTAGAGAGGGCAATAAATGGATATAGTTTTCAAAGTATTAAATATTTAACCTACATGCTATATTTACAGTACCTTTATTGAAATTTTATCTTTTAAAAAATCTAATTATGATCCAATCCAACCACCACATGATCAACAACGATGAAAACTCATAGACTCAATGTTTCAAGATTTTGAGTTAAGTAATGTTAATTCTTTGTATAAGTTGAGGTAACGACACATATATACAAACACCTACACCTGTTAAATAGTTTTCTAATTGTTTCTCATTTTCTTTTCTACCGATTTGGTTTGCGTCATAGAATAATAAGAAATGTTGATTTGCATTTTTTTTTCCACCATGAAAGGGAAATTAATATATTTATATAGATTAAAAGGTGTGAAATATGTTTGGAAGAGAGGTATAAGTTAAAGTGAAGTGCATGAATAAAAATAATTGAAGTGAAGTTGTGACTGTGTCTTTATTGAGAGGAATAAAATGTAAGTCCAAAGGTTGCCTTTTGGGATAAGGCAAGCATCTCTTTCATGAAATGGAGAAGTTATAAGAATTAGACCAATCCATGCATAATGGAATCGCGTGTGGAGCATGTTGTTAGAAAATGGGGTCTATTTTGTTGCTAATCAAAAGACTAGTCAATTTTTAAGAAAGCCTTTGATGCGAAATTATTTGAATGAAGGTAATGAACAGAGAGTTAAGAAAATGCTGTGAAACTAGGAAATGGATCGAATATGGTGATACCAGTTAGCTTTGTTATGTGCTTCCCTTTTCTTTTGGGAAGGTTCTACTGTGGTCACTCTTCGTTCCCATTCATTTATTAAAGTACCCACCTTTTACTTTTTGCATAAAAATATCAAATGTAACATATTATTCTGAGTGTTTTTTAAAAGTCAAATATATTTTTATCTTTCAACAGTGAAAATTGGAATAAGTCATTCTTGAAAATGTTGAACCAATTTAGTTCATCAATTTTATAAATACATGAATTTAGTCATTTTAACCAAATTTTATTAAGTTTATTTGACATTTCAACACTAGTGCAGAATCGCATTTTTACATTGCCTTATAGTCCTCGATTATTGCGGAACCGATGCCTATAAGGACGCGGTGGCATTTTTGAATTTTTTTGAACTTTTTTGGCTCGGGTCCCAATCCAACCGAAGCCTATAAGAGCTTTTATGCTTCGGTTATCACTCAACCGAAGCCTATAACACGTTAGAGTTTCCCAAATTTTCAAAAGTGTCACTGACAGCAAAGGTTTTAGCCTCATGTGGAATAAGACCAAAACCTATTCCACTTTATGTCTCAATTATTAATTGAACTGAGGCCATATCCCTTATTTAGGGTTCAAAATTCGCGAACCCAACACTGTTCATCTTCGTCACACTCCGTCGCGAAGCTGTTGTTTCTCTCTGTGCAAACTCCACCACACTCCGCCGCACCATTGCGCCACCGTCCACCACAACCACCATTGTGCTCCGCCGAAGGTTGTCACTGCTCTGTGCCACTTTGTTGCGACGTTGTGGCTATACGTCAACGGTGCAGGAAGGTGGGTTCGTTCTAGCGAGTTCGTGTTCGTGGCAGAGAAGAATGAGGTCCTATGCAATTCAGGGGTTGCTGCCGTAATGATCTTATGTGGTTACTTCGATGAAGGTTCGAAGGTGCTGCTGTGGAGGAACTCTGGTTCGTTCCAGCGCCTCACTCGTGCTTTGGGGTTTCATGTTGGTGGCAGATGATTCGTGTTCTTCTGTTCGTGGTGTAGAGGTGGTTCAAGCACGATCTGGATCTCTCTTGCGTTGAAGATAGAGACAGTGCAGTGATCTCTCGTGATTAGGGTTTCGAACAGTGGTGAGGTTCACTGCGGTGGAGTTCACGGCGAGGCAATGGTGGCAAGGTTTGCTACAACGAATGGTGGTGAGGTTCGCTACGGTGAATCTCTAAAAATTTAGAGACTCTATGGCCTCGGTTTCCAGGATAACCGAAGCATAAACATGGATCTATGGCTTCGGGTCACACCCGAGGCCAAAAGCCTTCACCTTTTGGCCTCGCCCCAATATGCTTCGATTCGAGAACCGGTGCAGAACATAAAAAACAATCGTTGCCAAAAGTCCTTTCTGCACTAGTGTAAACACATTTTATTATAGTATTTTAGTTTGTTTACACCGTTTGATACATGTTTGCTTCAATGTTAGTAGAAAAACGCGTTTGAAACGTAAATGAACTTAAAAGAATTTGGTTTAAAGATTCACACATTTTTAAAGATAAAAGATTAAATTGGTTGGTTCAAAATTTTTCAAGAGAGAGTAATTCTAATTTTCACTAAAAATTGAAAAATAACAAATATATTTAACAAATTTTTTTATTTATTTTTCTCAAAAAAAATATAAGTCGTGAATAACCTTATTTATATTTAATTAAATTATTAGAAATAGTAAATTCTATAAATCAATTTTTTAAAATAAGTAATATTCATAATTTTATAATTTTTAATTTTTAAGTACAAGTCTATTAAAAATTTCATAAGAGATATATATAACTAATACAACAACGAAAAATTAAATTTCAAGTATCTCAAGTTGTCAAATAGAATTGAGAAACGATGAAAGACCCTTTTGAAAATAAACTTAATTAATGACAAATTTACACAATACTCAGATTAATAGATATATCATAAAGTATGAGCATATTTTTGATGCAAATCTATACAATGTAAGTTATGTAATTTAATCCATCCCACTCCATCATTGATTTGTTCGGATTGCACGTAATATATAACGAAACTAAGTGAATTAGTGAGAAAAATACCCGATCTATCTCGTACTTTTACTTGTGAACTAACATAAATAATTCATCTGGTATTGTCATTCTTACTTTTTTTATCTGGGAAAAAAAATAAAAAAATAATGAATGTAATAACGGATTGGAAGACCATTATCTCCATCCTTTATAAACTCCGCGGTTGAAAATACCTAATGAGTATTTAGGCTTGAAAGAGATGTATCGAGCATACATAGAATCACTTTGTAATTAATGGAAAAAGAAGTAAAATGCAGGATTCATAGCACTGGACACAAACGCCAGACATTCGTTGCACTTTCGGAACCAAAATACGTTTTCAGAGGGACCAATTCTTCTAAGTCTTCTAGAAAAGTCTTGTGATATTTTCTCTCTTTTTTTTTTCTTCTTTTGTTAAATAATGGAAAATTGAGATACTATAAATATAGGGTATAAGTTACAAATTTCACATGCATAAAACTGTCCAACATGCTCAAGCTTATATGATTGCTTCACTTTTTCAATCACTGTCAAAAAATTTAGTTCTTTCGTGCCAAAATAATCTTAGTGCAAAGTTTGAAATTAATATATAATTTTGATAATCTTGTCTGAACGAAAAAAAAAATTATTGACCCATATAAGACATCAGACCCTTAAGTCAAATTTAACTTGATCGGATAGGTTCAAGTTACAAAATTAAAAAATAATTAGTATATGGCGATAAACTTAAAAGATTATTTATCATGTTTTTTTATAGAAAATTCCCCAAATTTAAATATAATAAAATTGAATTATTTATCATTCAAATTATAATTTATTAAATTTTATTTTTTTTAATAAAATATTCCAATTAGTACAGAAATAAATACAAAAAATATTTTAGTGTTAAAAATATTTAATTACTAATGTTTTTCGAACTTATACTTGACCATCAATCAAACATATAGTAATAACTATTTTAGTTAATTGAAATCAGAATATAAGCTCAATGTAGTTAATTATTTTAAATAACGTAAACGTATATTTAAGTAATATATATATATATATATATATATATATATATAATTTTGTTTTAAATTTTTATAAATACAATATATCAATTGCTATATCTAGTAGTCACTAAATTTGAATGAGAAATTAAAATTTATTTTTGTACCAAATTTTGATATATTGAAATTTAACGTAGTAATTAGATCGGAAGAATTATATTTTCTTATTTTTAATATTTGAGGCTAAACTATATAAAAAAAAATTAAAATAAAAACGAATTTCAATTTAACTTAAAGTTTAAAAACTAAAACTATATTTAATCCGTTTATAAAAGTATATTGGATGACAAATAACTTTCTCCTTAGAAAAGGAGAATTTTGGCAGTATAGAAACGAATTAGATTAAGTTTGTTTCTAAACCCAACGTTGAAGTTCCACTTATTTATTTGATACACATGAACTTTTTTGAAGTTTGAACAAGTTTAAGAAGAACGACGTTGAAAGAGTGTTTGATAATAATAAAATTAGTAATTTTGTTGGATATTTAAATCTTGTTAAGTAGTTTAATAAGATTTTAAAAATTTGAATAATTGTTAGGAATTTAAACAAGTTTTAATCCCAATCCCAAACACCGACTTCTCCTTTGTCCTTTGAAGAAAGTGCGTGACATAATTTTGTTGGCTATTAGCTATGGCTATGTCTATGGCATGTCACTTTCTTCCATTTCAACATCAAAAATAAAGGATGAGGTAGGAGAAGCCAAGTTGAATACGTAATTTCTTTGTATTTATTCAAACTACTAAAATCTCTTTTTACCTTATTTTCAATGCATATTCCCTCCAAATTTAAACCCACATTCCTTCTCATTCAAACAAACATCTTTTCCATTTTCCACTTAATAATTGTAATAGTGATGAATTATTTGTCAACACGAGTTCAAACAATGTACTCAATATAAACTTTTTGAGATCAAAATTAAAGTAGAGACAAAAGTACCTACTTGATTCGGGTGATAAAATTTTGATTCTTTTTTAGGATAAAATGTTTATTACTTGGTCAAAAGTTATAATTTTTAATTAGGGTATAATTCTTTTTACTTAAGAGTGTGACATAAATCTAAACGTTACAATTTATTCGATTGTAATCTAGTCCACTTGATCTCTGTCACGGGACAATTGATGTCACTTGCAACACTTTTTATATAAATATATTTTAATTAAGTTTGAGGTTTTTTTTTTCTTTAAAGAAAAGCAATTCCAATAAAAAATACCATGCTAAAAAAATAGCTTGTGTTTTCTTTTATCTAAACTTATTATGTAAAGATTATTTTAATCTTTGACAAATATTGGTAGAATGAAATGAACCTATAATTTGATATTTGGACTCAACGACAAACAAGTGTGCGGACATAATTTACTGAAAGTGTTGTAATAAATTCCTTGATAAATGGTTAATATATTTTGTTCGAAGTTTGAAAGCACATCTTTATTGGATGAAGTGATGGGTAGTAATGTTTCTTTATTTATAATAAAATTTGATGATCTCGATTGTGTAAACAATAGACAAAAATTCAATAACACTCATTGAACATTTAATTTAACATTTTCACCACTCTAATAATGTTTTAAGTGTTTGTCTTGTACATGATAGTTACAGAAGGTCGGTTGTTTAAATAATAATAATAATAATAATACATGTATTTTTACAGTTTTTTATAGGTAATATGTATTCTTATGGTTATTTTTAATATCATAATAATTATATTAGTATGAGAATTTTTTAATTATGTTAATGATTTACTTTTTGTGAAAATTTTGTGTGATAATATATGGTTCACTATATTTAAAAACTTTAGGAAATACTATTAATGAAGTTCTATTAGTTACCTTTAAATACTTAAGGTCTGAGATATACTTTTTTCATAAAATTTCTTGTTATTATTAAAAGAACCTTTTTAATGAGTTAGAATTGTTTTATTTTCAGCCTTTTGGTTTGATCTTTAAACCTAATAGTATATTTAATCATTATCACCTGAAATTAATATGATGAAATCTAACTTTTTAACATATTAGACAGTATTAAGAAAGTATTTATCTAAAAAAAACTTTTAAAGAAGGTTCTAGAATCATCGTTGATCTAATTGTCATTGTCATTATAAGCCATAATCGTTGATCTATTTGGACTTGTATCAACTTGAGTTTATTTGAACTTTATTTAAAATTTATGACAGTGATGTATTTTATTTTATTTTATTTGAATTTATGATTTATGATTAAATATTTGTTTTTTAAATAATTTTGCAAATACTCGTGGGTACCCGTGAATATGAAAAAAATAGGCGGATACGCGCATAATGGATACCCAACGGATATGGGTACGGGACAGATATTTATCCAACTAGTAGGGTACGGGAGAGCTACTACTCGTATCTTACCCGTCCTGTTGACATCCCTAAGTACAACCATCACCATAAGTTTGAATAATTTTTAAAAATATATATAGCAACAGTGACAAGAAAGCAACTTTGGTAGTAAGGAAACAACGACGACGACAAGGAAACAACAATGATTGTGCCTCCTTATAACCATCATTTAAACTATGAAATTTTACTAATAAACAACTATTTTAAAGTAATTGTTGTTAAAAATGTCTTTTTAATTACAAAATGGCCACCAAATTTTTTTACGACGGTGATTTTATATAAATGTTGTCGATTGATGACTTATCTAGTGATTAATTTTGAATATATAAAAAGAATTGTGAAGGTTTAGTGATACTTGTAAAACATTAAATATCAATCAACTTAGAATATTTTTCTTACTAAGTGATGAGTCTTTAGATGATTTATCAGAGAATTCAATAAGAATGAGTAAATCTACATAAAGGTTTAATATTATTCTAATCCAAACCCTTAAGATAATAGGGTTGTAGGTCTTCTTTCTTGTATCAAGTCACCAAGACTAACTTTTGACTTTGATATCACCAAGGTCTTTTAAGATAGGAGTTGACTAAAAATATTTAACAATAATGAAACATGAATCAAACTCATACAAGATATTAACGTCATTTTCAACCTAAAATATTAAAACAATAAATTCATAAGTATTTTCTTTAAATATGAGAATTGATTAAAAGTTAAAAAGTTAATTTTAAACAAAATCTGTTTGTTTTAGTACACCCAATAGTCTTATATTGCTTAGAGTCGAGGTCAATTGCAGTTTAAATATTTCCCCTTTCACCCTCTAAAATGTTTTTAAAAGATAAAACTATAAAAATATACATATTTAGATAATAACTATAATTTATATCTTTGTTAGTTAATTTTGAAATAAAAGCATGAATAGATTAAAGCCACGTTTAGTAAGAGCTTTCACATAATTTTCAATTTAGGGCATATATAATCTGGTTGATGGAAAACACTTTGGTGAAGCTTTGACATAAAATGGAAAGGCATGAGTGTCATAATTAGCAGTTATGGGTGCAATGTTTGTGTCGCTGGAATGGAATGGAACACCATCACTGGACCCATCATCAACTTCTTAATATTATTCTTACTTTCAATCTCATAACTCTCATTTTCAATGCTACTTCATCACTGTTAAGTGCTTCCTTTCCCCCCAATACACGCGTCATGTATATAAATTCTGACTTTATTTTTTATCATATATACATATATATGACGAGTTTCTATTAAATTTTTTGAACTATTTCAATACTCGATTATTTTTTATATTTTTCAAATCTAATCCATGCAATTAATATTTTCGTTAACTAGATAGTGTTATTGTTATTATTTACTTCTGTATTTTAAAAAAATGTGATATTTTATAGTTAATATAAAATATTATTTTTGCATTTTTCAATATATAGATATAAATAAATAAGATGATAAAATAATATGATGCTCCGAATGTATTATTAAAAATTCTTATATTACATGAGATTTTTTTTGCAAATTTGTTAATAAAATTTGTAGAAAAAGACTTTTTCTTACTATTTTTTCTAGAACCTTGATTGACAGGTAATTATTTCGTGAATAATTATTTTCTATAAAATTATAAAATTCGTAAATATTTCATAAAAAAATGTTTTATACAAAAATTTTTTACAAAAAAATTGACAGTAAATTTTATTTTCATAACAAAATTTATAAGTATTTTCTAAAAAAAAAAATTCAAAACAAAATTTACAGAAAATATGAATTTTTTTAAGTAGTGATATATATATATATATATATATATATATATTAAATATTTAATAATTTAAAAT
>Ga0214543_1002894_pt1 | contig 33742 bp, 32 predicted proteins | sample CNSS2metaG_FD_160094 | JGI IMG/M metagenome (GOLD analysis project Ga0214543, IMG submission 160094) | Root nodule microbial communities from cowpea collected in UCLA plant growth center, Los Angeles, California, USA - CNSS2 | ecosystem: Host-associated > Plants > Roots > Nodule | place: USA... | reverse complement strand
CACATGCCACTTTCAAATTTTATCGATCCAGTTTACACCCTTGATAACATAAATAAGGCTTATCAAGTCCAATTCCACCCCCTGCGAAATGAGGACTATTGGTCAACATATACAGGTCCTAATTTCAATCCAGACCCCCAAACTAGGCATAAGGCTTCAGGACGACCTACAACGACTAGGATCCATAACGAAATGGATCAACCCCTTACGGATAAGCCAAAAAAATGCTCATATTGTCGCACTGAGGGTCATTATAGGGGACAATGTCCATTTCGCCAATAATTTGTACAATTTTAATTTCAATTAATTTAATTTTCAGTGTTTTTTTCTTCTTTCTACAATGTCAAAACTAAGACAATTTTCTATGAAAATTAATATTTCTTATGCCTTCATCAACTACAAGTTCAAATACTTTATTCTTTTATGGACCAAAAAACTTTATCAAATCAGAACAAAAAATGCTCATATTGTCGCACTGAGGGTCATCATAGGGGACAATGTCCATTTCGCCAATAATTTGTACAATTTTAATTTCAATTAATTTAATTTTCAATGTTTTTTTCTTCTTTCTACAATGTCAAAACTAAGACAATTTTCTATGAAAATTAATATTTCTTATGCCTTCATCAACTACAAGTTCAAATACTTTATTCTTTTATGGACCAAAAAACTTTATCAAATCAGAACAAATTATTATGCTCGCCTCTGTATCCAATTCTAATTTAACAACTTTGTTTTTTAAAATTTGAACTGTAATCGATTACAATGGTATTGTAATCGATTACAATTCACTCCAACAAAATGCATTAACCATGTAATCGATTACACTTCGTCTGTAATCGATTACATTACACCCAAAAAACTGCAACACATTGAGTAATCGATTACAACCTACGGTAATCGATTACACAATGAAAAACGTATTCCCCCCCCCACGATTTCATCTAAAAACGTGCCCCCCCACACGATTTCCTTTGAATGTCGTCGAACCCCCACACGATTTTGCTTGTTGACAAAATCTGACCCGAGAACGTATTTCTTCAAAACGAAAACGTTCACCCCCAAAACGTTTTGCCTAGTTCTGTAATTTTTAAAAAACTTGCCTATATCAGTAATAAACCAAACTCATTTGCCTAGAAGGGGGAAAAAACCTGATAGTGCAGAGGTACGTGGAAAGGGATTCACGTTTTCAATCAAATTAATTGAGACGTGGGGCATAATATTCTTTCATTCATTCTGTTTTATTTAGAAAATGTTATGATATATTTAATAAATAAAAGTACATATAGTTTTTAAGAATCTTAACTGAAAGATTTAATATAGGATTAGATAAGGTCAAACCCTAGAAGGTTTTAGTGGGAAGAATTAGGACGGGAGAGAGAACAGAGAACAAAGGTGCAAGTTGGAGGGTTTTCCATTGGCTGTGGTAGAGAAGAGAAACGTTCCAACGAGACCCATTAGGTAGGGGAAGTTGACCTTGCTTTCTGTTTTGTTTCTTTATACTTGTTTTCATTCATGAACCACTACTGCACGCGTAGATGTTTTATTTTGAAACCCATGGTCTGCAATTAGGTTTCTAGATTCAAATTGTTTCGGTGCAACCACATGCATTATGTCATAGCTTTTTGGTTTCAACTTTTTAAACCTTTCGTGTGGGTGTGTCAAATGGGGTTGCATCACATGCATGTGTTGGTTGGGTTCTGTTTTATTTCTATGTTGTTTAAAAGTGAAACCCTTTTTGATGTTTGTATGGTTGACCATTCCTTGGAACTTTTCCACACCATGTAATGGTGTTTTGTCTTTGTCACTTTAGGTCAGAACAGGTGAGGGCTGCCAATTTCTGTAGCTGTTTACGATTCTGCGGTGGTAGTGGTCTTTTAGAAACCCTAGCATGCATGGCAATGCTATTATTTGTTGGTGCAGCCACACTATTATTCTAAAGCCATAATATTCTCTTTCTTTCCATTGATGTTGTTGTGCCTAGTTTATCTCGTATCAGGTTGCATAGATTTTGGTTACCCAATTGCATGCATTTGTTTTGTTAAAACACATGTACTTTGTTATCATTCGTGGGTTAACTATGACCATGCATCAGGTTCTTTTAACTCCATCAGATTCACGCAAACACCATCTCACTTTGTAGCAGTTTTTGTTCTTTCTCTTATCTCCATCTCACTTGTTTAGTTAATGGTTTCATGTTCATGTAGTATGATGTTTCGGTGTGATAAGTGCATCTTATTTGTGTCTTCTTCTTTTCCTGATGGTGCTTTATGGTAGAGTTGTGGTCCGCATGGTTTCCCGTATAATCATGGTGATGGTACATGTTGATGTAGTTGTGTTTTAAGACCACTCGAAGCCTTTTGATTTATTTTCTGTTTGAGATTCTCGTTAATGTTTAGGGATGCAGTAGCTTTCCTTCTAGTTCTCTCAAGTTTAGCATATTTGGTTGGTGCATGGATGGGGTCTACGTGCAAAGATTTGTTCTCTTTAAGCTATTGAGTTGCATTGGGTGGCATATGAAATTTGTTTCTTTTTTCAATTATGGTGCAGCTCTACATAAATGCACGAAACTTTCTCTTCTTTCTTTCTCTTTAATTCTTTCTCTTTCTTTCTTTATAACCACCACACGTTTGGATGCTTTATGGAGGGACCCACATATAAGTTTAATTTTTTTTTATCTAGACTTTGTGTGCAGGCATGAAACATGTTTCATTCATTCACTAATTTTTTATATTTTTTTTCGTTTGGTGCTTTCTTTCTTGCTATAATATATTATTGTTTCTTACCACATTGGCATTTTCTTTTCTCTTTCCGTTTGCAACCATGCATTTAATGCTTTAAAGCTTTGGAATTGTAACGTGAAGTTACTATGGGATTTGGGCTCTTGATTGTCTTGGTGTATTTTCTTTCTTTTCTTTCCATTTTTTTGGCTTTGGGTGGGGACCGTATATAAAGGTATGATTTAATTTGGTGGTGCAGTACGTAATACTTTTAGAGTAATAAACTTGAAATCTTTGATCAGACAACTTTATGTATAGGAGTGCAGGCAAGGTTTTTATATTTGTTCTTAGTCACGAGTCTCATTTGTTGCATAAAGATGAAATTCTCATAATAATATTCTTTCGTTTTTGTTTTTTTTGGTTTTTAGTTTGTAGTATGGATTGACTTTAAGCATGTGGTTGTGGGGATTAGTTTTGTTATTCGTTTCTTATTGCTTTACTTTGTTTATGTTGTGGTGTTTGGGAATCATGTGTTTGAAGAAATCACGTGTTGGAGTGGTGTGTCTTATATTATGTTATTTTCCTTTGTGTTTTAATGTATGTTGTTGGACTTTCGTTTGGGTGACATTACATGTCAATGTTAGAATGATGGGTTGCTTTGATACGTGGATGATAAAACTGTAAGTGTTGTGAGGTTTTTCCCTACTTAGAGACCCAATGAAGACTTTTTCGCATGTGTGAAGTAGTGGTAGAGGATTGGTCTTAGTGTTGTACTCTCTTACCTGTGTGAAGTAGTGGGGAGGGGAAAGATGTTTCACCTTATTTCGGCTCGTTACGAGTATAGTGCCCGATGTGCGATGTATCGACGTTTTTACTCATAATTCCTTGAGGAATAAGGGAGACAGTATGACTGCAATAGCGGGACACATTGAACCGTCTATTTCTTGGAAACTAGATGTTGTTGTGGGGTAAAAGGTCGCGAAAAACCAAAGCTTGATTATTATCAATGTGTTTAAGGATTCTAGATGAATGTGATAGTTTGTTTGGTTTGGTATGGTTGTTTGGATTTTAGGGGTTGTGTGTTCAAACCAAAGATTGATTGTGATCATAATGCTTAAGTGTTACTTAAATGCGATGTTGAGTATTATTTGTCATGTTTTATTTACAAATTTCTTTTATATATATCATTGTTTATGGTTATCTTACCCCTATTTGTGAGTTTGTGTGTTTGTTGTATGTGTGATGATAGTATAACGTGTGTGTTATACGGGAGCAAATGGTAATGCAGATGTATTTGGCACAAAGTAGATCGAGGAGAGGATTGAATGAACTCGGGGGTTTATTATTTATTTAGTTAATTTCAATCAAATGTTGAAGACTATGAAAATTTCTTTTGTTTTCTAGTTGTTAATTGGAATTTCTTTTTTTTTATTTTTTATTATTATCAATGGAAGTTTTGAACTACTCATTTATATTTAAAATATATTTTTTGTATAAGTACGTATTTGTAAATAATCGTTTTACTTTTAAATGAAACATTAATTATAGGTTCTTGTGACATCCTAAATTAGGGGTGTTACAATATGTCTTAGAATTATTATTGCTATAATAATTATTATATTATTCATAATTTTATTACTATTCATATTATTTGTTTAATCATTTTTTTAACATTAGCAAGCAAAACTAAAGTATGGCATAACACATCCTTATAAAAAAACATCTTGTTTAGAAATAGAATAGGTTGAATCATCATGTTTAGAAAAAATTATTAGTTTTAGAAATCTAATATCAAATATTCAATGAGCCATAATTTCATTTGTGTTACCAACAAAAAAAATTGATGAACATCTTTTTAGACTTACTTGAGAGTGAGTTAATCATATGCATGACAAACATAGTATTATTTCTGACTTTTTTATTAACGGGAATGATGAAATTAAATTTAATAAAACTTTTATCTTTAAGAATGTAAGGAAAATAATCAAAATAAATATTAAAAATTATATAAGAATAAGACAAATATATAGATAATAGAAGATTCATCAAGTTAAACAAATAATAACAAAAATATGATATAATTATAATTGAAGAAAGGAATAAATATACCTTAAGTTGAGGCACGCAGAGTGATGTTCTTAGAAAGAAAATGTCCCCACTGCACAAGACAAAATAAAATTATATGTGCTTCTCTCTTAAGATACATCAACCCGTCAAATCGATTAAGAGTAGTGTAACAAAAGATCTCTAAATCTTATGAACATCAATGTCTTAAAAGATAATATAAAGTAGAAGACCGAGAAATACTTATTATGAGTTGACGTGTTTGTTGTATTCGTTATGTATTTTTTTGATGCAAATAAGTAGTATTTATAGGTAGAGGAGAGATACTTATTATTTATTTGTAACAAATATGATTTTAAAATAAAACAATATGTAATCAATAAAATAAATATACCTCTAAAATTAATATTGCATAAAAATATTGGTAACAATAGGATTTTATTTTAATTATTTATTTTTTAAATTATATTAAATATTTCAAACACTTATTAGGAGTTGATAATTTATATATTTATTTTCAATCATAATTTAAATAGTTATGACTTGTGCGAAATTTTGAAAATGATTCAGGTTTCAACTTTTGATGTGGCTTAATAATGAACATTCAATCTAAGTTAAAAGCTTGATTTTTAATGGATAATTGTTGGGAGAGATTATTGTGAGTTGTATCATTTTTTTTTTCATAATATAGGTGGAGTGAACTAAATCAAAATCAAGTCATGGTGGTTAAATTGCTTCAATCTTAAAGTAAAATAAAGTTGTTTTTAATGTTTATATTGCTTTATTTGTACTATTTAAATTATATACATAATTCTGATTTACGATGATTTGGGGAAGCCAAATAATTATAATTTTGGTTATCATGTCTTATTTACAAGCTGAGCTTCTTATCACTTTATCATAGGTGAAGACTTTGAATTTGAGATATGTGAAAGAAGACTTTAGGTAGAAAACATATGGTAACCGTTTTGTATGAGCTTATTATTGTTCAACTTTAAGTATCATGTTAGCTTATTTTTTATTTAATGTATTTTAAAATTTTGGATGTTTTCAATTACTTTTATATTTCTCTTTAATTTATTAACCAGGAGTTGATAATTCATATTATTTGTGAATCATAAATAAAATAGTTAAGATTTGTGTATAGGATGATAGATGAATTCGTCTTCCAATTATTTGAACACGTTTCAATTTTTACGAGATTCTTCGTATTAATTAGGTATCAATATAATACCTAACTTTTTAAATTGATATACGCAACGAATTATTTTTTAAATTAGGTATGAAAACAAAAATCCATATGTCCATATTGTCTCCATCTCATAAGTCGTCCCAATACTCATTCACATCTATATTTTGTCGAGACTCTCGAGTAGAGTAATGCAAAGTGACATGTATATTTCGCCAAAGTTTTCAAGGAGAGTAATGGAAAGTGACACCTGTATTGCCAAGTTCTGTGCAAGGTTGTAATATTTGCAGTGATAACATTTGTGAGGTTGTGTGAAACAATCAATGTAATTGTATGGTATTATGAGACACGTGGCTAAGTAAGGTTCCAGTGTGTTGTTATATCATTATTGATGTGTATTTTGGTTATGATGTTTAAATGTTAGCTCACCCTTCTATTTTGGCGGTTGTAGTTTCCACTTGCGATGATCGTATTTTATATTGGAGCAGATGATCGTAGAAGTGTTGAAAAAAACGCATAACACTAGAGAGAGTGGTTAATGTTTGGAGATGTTTTTGACATACTTTTAGTCTTAAGTTTTCTCTTTTTAATAAAGTCTACATTTGTAAAACAACATTTTTTAATGAGATCTCAAATAAGTGAGAAATAAAGTTTTATTTAAATTATGTAATTTGTGTTACTTATAGATTTTAAGAAGTGAAAAATTGGGGTGTTATTGTACTATACCTTGGCATACTAGGATAACTACACGGCCAAAACCGCCTAGGTATAGCCCCACAAATAAAAATGGTAAAAGAGTAACATGTTAAACAAGATCACATAGCGGCTCAGGCCGCCTAAAGGATAATACATAATCAAGAGCCGCTAACTCCAAACCTAAGAAATTGCAAGTGAGGTCTCTAGTGTCGACATGCTAACATAGGACTTGGGCTTGGTCCAGGCCCATCCAGAATATGAATATTTGCCTAATGCAGCTAAGAAGGCCTAGCCCATAAGAATGGCAGACATAATTAATGACTCTATAAATACACGTGGACCCCAACAATTAAGAGGTACACTTTCATTAATTCCTTAATCTGAGATTTGACTTTTAAGAGCTTTTCTGCTGACTTGATCATTGGAGTCATTTTCGTAGGTAACCCCCTAAGGGTCCGGACCGTCTACGTTAGGATATGACATGTACAAGTCAAGAAGGAGACGATTCGAGAGGTCAAGGATTGAGGTAAGGCATTATTTGTGTTCCTTAATATCTCTTATTTGTGTCCACAGGAACAATTGACACCCACCGTGGGGCATGAATTGATACTTTACCAAGCAATGCAAACACTGTCAAGAATGGTCTCCACCCGCAGTAGAGCTGGAATCGTGAAGCACCGGGAGGCAGGCCCTACTATGCCTGCAAGCAACACCCCAAACTTGGTCGCTATCTTTAAGGGGCAAGCCAAATTGCAACAAGAGCTTGTTGACCTGAAAAAGCGCGGTGCTGACTAAATGGAAGCGCTTAGGTAAAAGAACTCTAGATTGAGAAGGAAAGTTGAAGCTGATCCTACCCAAAAGGGTAAGGATAAAGAGCTGTCAGAAGACCCTAGGTCCCTAGTATACCAACCCAGCGAAGAAGAAAGTGAATACAACCCCACCCCACACACTTTCACCACCACCCAACAAACATCCATCATCTCCACCCACCACACAACCACCCATCATCCATCCATAATCCCTGCACAACCTGCAGCCAACCACCCTGCTACCACCCTTCCCACCACCCATATTCCTCCTCACCACTACACAACCACATTCCCCACCATCGTCCGAGATCCCATACCACTACACCAACCCAGACGTCACCACCATTTCATTGACGTCATCACCACCACACCCCTCCCTAGCCAGTGGGAACCCTTCACACTGGACCGCTACGCAGGAGACACCGACCCAAACGAACACCTTAAGGTGTACATCACCCATGTCGCTCTCTACACATCTGACGATGCCGTCTTCTGCAGGATCATCTCTTGAGTTAAGTTGGCCCCGCCTTGGAATGGTTCACATCTCTCCCCCCATACTCAATTGACTGATTTGACACCCTTTCCCACCTTTTCACCACCCACTTTGCTAGTAGCCGCTCACATCAAGCCACACCTTTATCCCTCCTCTGCGTCAGATAGGAAAGAGACGAGATGTTGCAGGCCTTTATCAATCGGTTTAGCAAGGCCGCCCTCTGCATGCCCAACTTAACTCAAGAGATGATCCTGCAATGCATGGCCCTAACCTTAAAACCTGGTCCATTTGCTGACAATGTCTACCTTTGACCTCCAGCCTCCATGCATGAGCTTACGCTGCGTACTGCGGATTACGTCCACATGGAGGAGATGAAGACTCTCTGCACCAAGTTGTGCACTGACTATACACCCTCATCCACTAGGGTAGATAAATCGTCTCCACGACCTCAATCCAGGCCCAGAGAGCCTAGACAACCACGATTCTCCAGATACACCCCACTTAACGTCCCCAGGTCATATCTTCTCGACGAAGCACTGCAGGCCGACCTCATCCCACCACCACGAAAAACCTTGAACTCCCCCAACGCTGATATGACCCAGTACTGCAAATATCATTGAAACAATGGCCACAACACCGATGAATGCAAGACGCTTCAAGATAAAATAGAAGAATTGATTCGCGCCGGCCACTTCCGTCGTTTTGTCAGAAAAGATGGACCATCTCATCTTAGACAATCTGGTAACCGTCACCCCTCACGCGATACCCGTCACGCTAATCTTAGACAATCAGCCAACCCGCATTGATGTCAACCAAGCTAATTTCCCCTTACGCGGCACAATCAACACTATCTCTGGGGGATTCCCCAACGGTGGCTCCACCTCATCAACTAGGAAGAAACACCTTCACAATATCCAGTCCATCAACCACGTATATCATTCCCACCACGTATGTCAAATGCCCCCCATCACCTTCACTGACGCTGATTTCCATGGCGTCGATCAACAACAAGATGATCCTATAGTCATCACCATCGAACTCGAGAACTTCACGGTAATAAAGGTGTTCATAGACCAAGGCAGTTCAATTGATATCCTTTAATGGACAACTTACCAAAAACTTCAACTTTCCTCTACTACAATGATTCCCTATGACGAACCGATTTATGGTTTCTCTAGAGAAAAGTTGTGAACCCGTTGATACATTGATCTCCACACCGTTTTGCGTGAAGGATCTCAAACTAAGACCATCCCAATCCGTTTCCTCATCGTGGAAGCACCTACATCATACAACATCCTACTAGGACGCTCGTCCCTCAACACTCTTGGAGTTGTTGTCTCCACACCCCACTTAGCCATGAAGTTCCCCTCCCCATCCGACGACATCATTACCATTCATGGCGACTAGCGGCTCGCGCAAGAGTGTTATATGGCGAGCCTACGCCCTCAGCGACCAATCCTCCAAACCCATAACATTGAGCGCCTATCTGACTCTAGAATACCTCTATCCGACGATGACCTTGACCCCATAATAGAATGCGACTCACACATCGAGCGCCTATCTGACTCTAGAAACTTTAAGTCTAGAGCTCTCCACTGGCTGCGCCCTCAAACTAGGAGAAGGCCTCCAATAGGAGCACCACAATGTCCTAGCACCCACCTTAACCGCCAATGCCGACTTCTTCGCTTGGTCAGTCGTAGACCTGCCCGATGTAGACCCTCAAGTAGCAGTCCATAAGTTTTCCATTTACAAAGAATCCAGGTATATCTCACGAAAGAAAAGAAACTTGGGAGAAGAGAGACGTTTGACAACAAAAGCAAAAGCTAAAAAATTATTAGATGTCAAATTCATTGTTGAAGCTCACAAAGCTAATGGCAAATGGAGAATGTGTGTTGACTACACAGACCTTAATAAAGCTTGCCCCAGAGATGCATACCCCTTACCCAGCATTGACCGGCTAGTAAACGGTGCAGCCGGTAACAAAGTCCTTAGTTTCTTAGATGCATATTCCGGATATAACCAGATACCGATTACCACAGCCGACATGAACAAAACTCCATTCATTACTGACGATGCTAACTACTTTTACAAGGTTATGCCCTTCGGACTCAAAAATGCAGGCGCTACCTATCAAAGGCTAATGGAATAAGTTTTCAACCATTTGATGGGCAAGTGTGTCAAAGTATACGTTGATGACATGGTTGTCAAATCACCCAGCCACCTGCAACATGCACAAGACTTGTCCGCAGTATTTTTTGCTCTGCGATAGTATAAGCTCATACTCAATCTCGAGAAATGCATTTTCGACGTCGACAGCGAGAAATTCCTAGGCTTCACGCTCACCTAACGCGGAATTGAAGCCAACCCTGAAAAATGCAAAAGCTATAATTGAGATGCACAACCTTACCAACGTCAAAGAAGTACAACGCCTCGTAGGTCGCCTGACCGCCATATCCAGATTCCTTCCAAAACTAGTCGAACAAATCTGACCCATTTTCCAACTTCTTAAAAAATCCGTATTAGCTCTCTTGGAACGATGAGTGTGAGAAAGTTTTCCAAGACCTCAAAACCACCCTTACATTTCCTCCAATCCTACACAAACTATATATACACCTCCTACTCCTAGTATACATCACCACAGCAAACTACACGGTCAGTGCCGCCTTGGTCCAAGAGTTTGCCGGAATCCAGCACCTAGTGTACTTCGTCAGTCCAACCCTACAAGACCTTGAGACCAGATATCAAATGGTAAAAAAACTAGCCATTTCCTTGGTGCACGCAGCAAGACGGCTACGCCTATACTTCCAAAACCACCACATCATTGTTAAGACCGATTACCCCATCCAGAAAATCCTCCAAAAACCCGACCTTTCCGAACGAATGTCGTCCTGGGCCGTTGAGCTTTCTGAACTTAACATCCATTACGAACTCCACGACCCCATCAAAGCCTAGTGCCTACTTGACTTCGTCAATGACCTCCAACACACTCCCGAGGAAGACCAATGGACATTATATGTTGATGGTTCCTCTAATCCAAGGGGCGCAGGTCCCAGTATCGTCCTAGAAGGCCCTAACCACATCCTCATTGAAAAATACCTACACTTCCCCTTTAAAACTTTCAATAACCAAACCGAATACGAAGCCATCCTCGGGAGATTATCACTAGCACGCTCCCTAATATGCAAAACAGATTCCAAGCTTAATGTTGGCCACCTCAACAACGAATTTCAAATAAAAGACGCAATTCTCCTCCAATACTATCACCTGGTCCGTAACGTCACACAATCTGGTTTTGACCGAGTACATATTCGGTATATCCCAAGAGGAGAAAACATACGAGCAGACATCTTGTCCAAACTCGCGAGTACCAAGCTCAAAGGCAAGCATAAATCCCTCATACAGCAGACGCTATCTGCACCATCCATATCAAACATCTACCTCAACCTAGGCCACACCAGCAATTGGAAAACCCCATGCATCCAATACCTCAAAATCGACAACGCTCCACCTAATACCGACAAGGGATGGTTGGCCAAAGCGACACGATATACAATGGTAGTCCACGAACTATACAAGCGTGGATATGGGCAGCCCTTACTTAAATGTGTTACAAGGGAGTAAGCAAAATACATACTTACATAAATACATGAAGGAATATGCGGCTACCATTCAGGCGTGCGGACTATTACGACTAGAATACTCAAAGCCGGCTACTTCTGGCCAACCATGGAGGCAGATTGTCAAGCCTTCGTCAATAAATGCATACCATGTCAGAAACATGGCAACCTCATTCACCAAAAATAGGAACAGTTGCACTTTTTACTCTCCCCGTGGCCATTTGCAAAGTGGGGGATGGACATCTTGGGACCCTTCACCCCAGGGAAAGGACAAGTGAAAATTTTCATTGTCCGCATTGACTATTTTACAAAATGGATAGAAGCTAAGCCATTGGCCACAATAACAGCACAACAAGTCCAACATTTCATATGGAAGAACATCATATGCTGATATATTGTCCCTCACACTATCATAACCGATAATGGTCGGTAATTCATAGATAAAGAGCTCGCCAAATTCTACACCAGCCTTGGTATCAAACACATCACCAACTTCGTAGAGCATCTACAAACCAATGGACAAGCTGAAGTCGCCAACAAGTTCATATTGGTCGAGCTGCGAAAACGATTAGATGGCGCGAAGGGCCGCTGGCCAACAAATTTGTTAGAAGTATTATGGGTCTACAGATGCACACCCTAATCCACCACTAACGAATCCCCTTTTAGTTTGGTTTACGGTGTAGAAACAATGATGCCGGTTGAAATTGGTGAACCTTCCTTACGCCGTCAAGTATATGATCCCAACCAGAACCAACAGAATTTGTGCACCCACCTAGATCTATTAACTGAGTTACGAGAAAAAGGTGCAGATTCGGAACATAGCGGTAAAACAGAGCGGCTAGGAAATACAACTCAAACTTATGCCCACGAACGTTCATTAAAGGAGACCTAGTTTGGCGAATGACCAGTAATGCAAGAAAAAATGACGACAAGTGCTCAGCCAGCTGGGATGGCCCATATCGCATACGAGAGGATGCAGGAGGAGGCGCCTACAGGCTCGAGCTACTGTCAGGAGAAGAGATACCGAACACGTGGAATGTATCACACTTAAAGTTTTACTTTAGCTAACTTTGTCAATGTAACGAATATAGCTTGTAATCCTGGGAGTACTCTTTTTCCTCACCTGACATTTTTTCCCTAAGGAGGATTTTGGCCATGGAGTTTTTAACGAGGCACTCAAACTTAATAAATAAAACAAAGGGTTTCTTCTATATTCAACAGATCCACAATTTACTCCCAAAAGTTCCCCACCAATTACAATAAGTAAGCAGCCTGGGTCGAACACAAATTATTACATTTTTCTTAAAAGAGTTTCCCACCACTTACAACGACCATGCAGCCTGGGTCGAACACAAATTATTACGTTTCTCTTCAAAAAGTTCCGCACCACTTACAACAAGTAAGCAGCCTGGGTCGAACACAAATTATTACGTTTTTCTTAAAAAAGTTCCCCCACCACTTATAACGAGTAAGTGGCCTGGGTCGAACACGAGTTATTACGTTTCTCTTCAAAAATTTCCCCATCACTTACAACAAGTAAGTGGCCTGGGTCGAAAACAAATTATTATGTTTTTCTTAAAAATGTTTCCCACCACTCACAATAAGTAAGCGTCCTGGGTTGAACACAAGTTATGCCTTGTTGTAAAATTCACCACTTACAACAAGTAGGCGGCCTAGGCCGAATATCAAAATAGTTGCATTATTCCGCTAACAATCGTTAAAAGATTTTCTAAAAACTTTCCCACCATCTACTGAAGTAGGCGGCCTGGGTCGAATATCAAAGTTGTTATGTCAAATCCTTGGTTATTTTAAACATTCTCATCAACAAAGTGTTAGTATCGCGCAACGAAATGTTTAAGCGTTTGGACAAAAACCAAGGGGGTGAATTGGTTTTTAGTAATAAAATTAATACTTTAAAATTTTTTCAAAATTTTATCAATTAAATCAAATGTTAATTTCTTTAAACACAATAATAGATGAAATAAAGAGATAGAGAAGAAGATTGAACACAAGAATTTATACTGGTTCGGATCAAAAGACCCTACGTCCAATTGTTAATCTCTCAAAAATGAGATTAACTAAATCACTAACAAATATCATATTACAATCAGATAATAAAAGAGTAAGGAAAGAAAACACCTCTCTTGAACACACAAGAGATGAACACCTTTCTCTGAATCACACAAGGAACCTTGACCATAACTTTCCTAGCAACAACAGCAGCACTCAATCTCCTAGAAAACCTCTCAGGAAAAGTTATCGCTCTACCCACACTAGGTTTTTTAAAGCTTCTTTTGAGAACACTCAGAGAACTCTCTTTGAGGTCACAACACTAGTACTCTAGCTTCTCAAAAAGGTAAGTTAGAAGTAACTCTGATGTTCCTTAAGTAGGGGTTCCCAAAATTAGGTAAAAAACTAAACAGTCGCGCTCAACTGACCAGGATAATCGATTATCATAGGTGATAATCGATTATTCCAGTGCTTTCCTGAAAAAATTGACTCAACTCAGGATAATCGATGATCCTAAGTAATAATCGATTATCACATTGATTTTTCGAGAATTACCAGATTTTTTATCTTTGCTTGTTGATTCTAACTAATCTAATTACTATTTACAAGATATCTTTAAACATAAAAATACATGTTCTTCAAATTGACTTCTAGATGGCTTTTAGGCTTCTTTTATCATCATCAAAATCTTGCTTCAGCATTATACTTGTATTTGCTTTTGCCAACACAAAGTATACGATCTATAATACCAAATCGACGTAATTAATAGACAATGTGCACCTATAACACAAACTAGCGGCATTCATCATATTAAAGAGAATAAAGAAATTGTACAAGTTATTACAAACTTAGGCTGAGAAAAGAAAAATCAAATGTTGAAAACCATAAAGCCTAAGTCTACATCTTATCCAAGTTCCCTTCCACAACCGCAACCTCTTTAGTATTCACCACAGCTTCATTCGCCACCTTTTCCGCCTCTTCCTTCGGGCTTGAATCCGCTTTGTTCACAAGCTGCCCTTCAACCATATCCTTATTTATGTCAAACTTGGCGTCCGACACATCTATATCCTTGTGGAAGAAGACAACTTGCCTCAAACCCTTCTGGAAGCCATTGATATGCTCCTGGATAATCTGACCCTTCAGGTCTTTAAGTTCGCTCTCTAAACCATCATGTTTTTCCTTCAGTTCATCATAATCGGTCTCGAGATCTACGAACTTCACATTAAGCTTCTTCTCGGAATCCAAGCATCTCACCCTCCAGGACCGCAACTTTTTCTTCTCCTCCAGCCATTCTTTCCTCTCTTTCTTCCAAGCAGCTTTCTCTTCAGCGTGTTTATCGGTTTGACCCTTCAACTCCTCCTTCAGCTCCTCCACCTTGGACCGGCTGCCCTCATTCAACTCCCTCTAGTACAAGCTTCCCACCTTGTGTCCTAATATCAAGGCCTTACTGCTAAACTCGAGCATGGCCTTGACCATGGCATTCGGCTCCATGTTGTCGATAGAAGTAACCAAAGACTTCGACAGATTAATATCAATATCGCGCTGGACGATAGTCTCTGGCAACTCTATTAACCTGGCCTCAGGCTTATTCGCACCAGATGAGGATCCCGACCCCTACAAGGCAGCCCTGACCCTCTTCACATCTTTGCCCCCACCCTACTTGGCAAGTCCGCCTTTCTCTTTTTACCGCGTTGAACGTGCACCTCCACCAGTGGATCTTGTAGATTGGGAACTTTAGTATTCCCAACACTTTTGGCCTTCTCTTTACGAAGATCTTGGAACAAGTTCAAGTTCTTCTTACCAAGTTGTGCCATATGACCTGCAGTAGTAGTAAAACACCGTTTAGTTCACTCAAACACAACATAACACTTAAAACACAAAATGATACCTTCTATATCAACAATTGGATGTATGGAATAATAAACCCTAACTAAGCGCTTAGTGGGCATCTTATCGTTAAACTGCATCAAGGTCTCCACCACCTCCCTATTTGCCAGCGACAACTTCTCCCTTTTCATATCCTTATAACGCTAGGGGTTGTCGGTCCAGCTGAATGGGAACTTAGTGCTCCCATCATCGTTGTAGAAGTAGGAATGCCCAGGCTCCTTCACTACCACCTTAAAAAAGCCATCTTGGAAGTTCTTAAATGACTACGTAAAAGCCTCCAGCCTACTTATTCCTGGTCGTCTTATCAACGACAGTCATTTAGTTAGACTCTTGGGCCAAGTATCGTAAAAATATAGGAATTATTACGGAGATGGCTGGAAATAGAACGACCGGCATAATACCCGGAAGGCTTGCAGATACGCCCAACTCTTTAGATGCAGCTGAGTAGGGGCAATATTCAGCAACCGTAACACCCCCATTGTGAAGTCATCAAACAGCAACCTCACGTATAACTGTGAGAAATGGCACATGTACTTATAGAAAAACTCCTCAGAAGCCCCTTCTTGGCCATGGCATATGCAGTCGATGGCGATGACTCTCTCCAAAGCCACAATGTCCCTCTGGGCACCCCTCTCGAAAATAGGAATACAATTGAGCCAAGACTTCAGTAGCCGAGACCATCTGAACAAGGAATGTTGCATTCGCACATCCTCGACCACCCATCTGTATCCGGCCCTTGTCGACAAACTACTCTCTATTATCTCCTCTAACGGATCCTCTCTTGTCTCCGTAGTCACCTCTATTGGGATCCTCCCCTCACCTGCCAACTGACCACTAACTCCACTCCCTGACCACACACTACCACTAGCACTTGACATACATTTTCGGAATATTAAGATGACGACAGAAACAAGGGACGTATCAGACAAATCTCACGCACACAAATCACTTCTCTCAAACTTCTTGCAAATGAACCAAGGTGAACAAATCTTCCTCATCAATTTTATTTATAGCAAGCGTCTAAACTGCTACAACTTTTCCCGCCCAAATTAATGAACAGGCAAAGCATCACAAGGAATGCGAAGTGTCACAAGACTCAAAATGGCTGCACAAATCCCTTTGATTGGACTCTTGACAGTTGACACCCCTTCACCTACCTTCGTTGCTTCTAGCATAATCTTAACACTGTTTCTAACATTTCAAGATTGGTGGACTACCATACCGTACCACACCAAGAAGTAATTTTTTTCTTGCCGAGAACTATATGAACCATTAGACACATGGTCACGGTAACCTGCATCGCCAAAATTCACAAGACCAATGTTAGACCTACATCACAGCCGCTAATACGACTCGTTACTTACCCAGAACTGATAAACATCTAAACCTTCGACGCAACATCTATCTCACCAAAGACTGGGGGACTGATGTACTATACCTAGGCATACTAGGATAACTACACGGCCAAAACTGCCTAGGTATAGACCCACAAATAGAAATAGTACATGAGTAACCGATTAAACAAGATCACATAGTGGCCCAGGCCGCCTACTATAAAGGATAATATATAATGAAGAGCCGCTAACTCCAAACTTAAGAAATTGCAAGTGAGGCCTCTAGTGTCGACACACTAACACAGGACCTAGGCTTTGCCTAGGCCCATGCAGAATCTGAATATTGGCCTAAAGCAACTAAAAGGGCCCAGCCCATAAGAATGGCAGGCATAATTAATGACTCTATAAATACATGTGGACCCCAACAATTAAGAGGTACACTTTCATTAATTCCCTAATCTAATATTTGACTTGAGAGCCTTTTTCTGACTTGATCGTCGGAGCCCTTTCCGCAGGTAACCCCAAGAGGTCCGGACCGTCTACGTTACGAGATGACATGTACAAGTCAAGAAGGAGCCAGCTCGAGAGGTCAAGGATTGAGGTAAGGCATTATTTATGTTTCCTAATATCTCTTATTTGTTTCTGCAGGAACAATTACAATAGTGCTCTAATTATATATAACATTAGCATAGTATTTTCCATATCTACAACAATAACATCATATTATATTGTTTTGTATATCTATAATATAACATTTTCTGGTTTAAAAGGTAATATTTTTCTGTCTGAATATTTTTTGTCATGAAGTTTCTCATCATAGTAGCATTTAGTTATAATATAGTGATTTTCATGTCTATATAAATATATTGAGAATAATTTTTTTAGTATACATACTTTTATAGTACTTTTATTTGATTTCTTCTATTCATTATTATATTTTTCTTTCTCTTTTAATAACCCTTGCGTAAATTTTTCTTTCAGATTGCAAATATAAAAAAAGAGATTTTGGGTTAGAAGAATTTGCTTTGAAATTTTTAACGAGTCTTTCATCAAAGATTTCAAAATCTAACGGACAAGATTGAGCTAATTTTGAATTGTAATGCAAAATGTGTGGAATGTACTCTTTCACTATTTATCCTATTGTACGGTGTTTTAATTCATTAACTTTAAATCTACTTATTTTTTCAATTCATTAGAAATTAGTGTTTTGGGATATTACTTATTTCTCATAAATTTTTAAATTGAATTCTTTGAAAATGTAAAATACCACTAATTAGTTAGAATTTTTTTATCCCTTAATAGTTTTATTCTTCTTATTGAAACTTTTTTCTCCTATTATCAAAAAATGAAATTTGACCAATATATGAGTTGTCATAAAAGTGTTGTCAGTGGACAACATTGCACTAATTGTAGTCAATTTTGTCCATATTTTGATACCTTTCTTGAAGGGTCAAAGCCAGTGCAACAACAACCTTTGAAAAATTATCATAAATTTTTAATGATTACTACTAAGTATAGCACAAGTATTGAGACATCAACGAAGGAGAAATCAACTTTGAAATATTGAAAAGCACTAGAACAATTGCTTAATGGGGAGTTTAAAAATTCAAATCAAACTTCACATTCTTCAAACTTAGAAAATGAAGATATGGAGCTAAATCAAACACAAATCAAGTCATTATCAAACAATAATGAAATTCTAAGGCCAATTATTCCCATTGGACCTTGATTTCAAGCTGAAGTTCCTAAGTGGGAAGACACAACAAATATAAAATGTCATAATAATGATGATGACTTAAAGTGGCTAGGTTTTCAAGTTTGGCCAATGCCTAATATTAGTGAAAACAACACAGAAGGTATTAGGGAAGGTAGGCCTGGCTCATGCTACTGTAAAAATTCAAGATGAGTTGAATGTGTTTAACTACATATTAGAGAAGCAAGAGAAATTTTGAAATTGGAGATTGGTTTAACATTTTCAAGTTGGAAGTTTGATTAAACGGAAGAAGAAGTTTTAGAGTCATGGACATCAAAAGAGGATAAAAAATTTGAATCTCTGCTGAAATTAAATACATCTTGAAAGGCCAGAAATTTTTGGAAGCTTGTCATGAAGAATTTTCTATCCAAATCTTTGAAATGCTTGGTAAATTATTATCATAATATATACATCCCAAGATGTTTAAGCATGGATACTAGATCCTTGCATGAAGTTGACAAAGACATTGATCAAGATGACAACTTCAATAAAAAGATTCATGGACATGTATGGTTATAATTCATCTTACAATGTTATGGATAATATAAATTTTATATTTGATATATGTTATAAGTTTATATATTAGAATATTTTTTTAGTCTTAGCTTTTATAAATTAAAAAAATGTATTATTTCTTTTATCAAGGTCACCACAATATATAAAAAAACTATATTTACACTTGTATTATTAGCTTATATGAATATTCTTTGAATTTATTTTATTGTGTATATTCTTTTGTCTATAGTATTGAAAGCATATCCATAATTATAATTTACAATTATTTGGTGCAGTTAAATGATTATAACTTTGGTACATCATGTCTTATTACTTATCAGTTCATCCTAGATGAGGACTTTCAAATTAGACATTAGTGAAAACAACCTCTAGGTAAATATTCACTACAGAAAAATAGATTCACTTCACCACATTCAAAGATGATCACCGTTCATCCGCACAATTCCAGAAGTTCTAAGTTTCTCGAGAACTCATAATTACAACAAAGTTTATAACCAAAAGTGCATACAATAGATTCAACATTAAGAATCAAGAACTCTTAGAGCCACACAGAGCTACACATGAGCCACATGTGCCACACCTTTTCTGTTTCTCGCACCTTCTTCTGTTTCTTTTTGTTTTGCTTTATAAAAGGGTGTTTCATCCCTTTTTTCTATGTATGTTACTTTTATAGTTTCCAAAGTATCAATAACAAGCTCTCTATTTTTCTCTTTTCTATACTTTTACTCATACGCCTTTTTATCACGCTGCTGCATTACAACGTTGCCAGTTTCATCAAAGCCTCAGTCATAAAGAGCCATATTTTCTAATATGGTATCAGAGTTCTTCAATGGAAGAGCTCTGTTGTGCCTGGTTCATTACTCTAATTCTTTTATCTTTTATTTTCATCTTCTTGCATAATCTTTCTATCTTCTTGTTGTTCACCGTATCATGGCTAAAGAAGTAAAGAATGAAAGGCCTCCAATTACAAGTGAGAGTTATTTGTATCTACATCCTGGGGAGAGCCCAATCATTTCTATTGTTTCTCCCATCCTGGATTCCACCAATTACCATTCATGGAGCAGATCCATGCTTACCGCTCTAAGTGCGAAGAACAAGATTCAATTCGTAAATGGGTATGCTGTAGAACTTGACAAGGATGATTCTATCCACAATGCTTGGACAATATGCAATGATATGGTTGTCTCGTGGATCGTTCACTTGGTGTCTCCACAGATCATGCAGAGCATATTATGGATGGAGAATGCTAAAGAAATATGGCAGGATCTTAGGGTTCGTTTCTTTCAAGGTGATTTACTTCGCATATTCGATCTTCAGATGGATGTTGCGCAATTGAAACAGGGAGAACAAACGGTTAGTGAATATTTTACAAAGATGAGAATTATCTGGGACGAATTAGAGAACTTCAGACCCGATCTTGTATGCTGCAATGGTTCTTGCAAAACTTTAGAATTAATCACACAGAGAAAGACAAAAGATCGTGCGATGCAGTTCCTAAGAGTTGAATGAACAATATGGTAATGTGAAATCACACGTTCTTTTGATCGAACCCTTACCCCCTATCTCAAAAATTTTCTCATATGTTTTATAACAAGAACGACAGTTGATTGGAAGCAACATCGTTCCCCATTCGAACAACAAGATTGTTGGAGTCATGAATCCATCAACATGTTCGTTCTATGGAAAAAGTGGTCACACTGAGGCCGTTTGCTATAAAAAGAATGGCTTCCCTAACAACAAGGGAAAACACATTTGCACTCATTGTGGGAAGACTGGACATACTGTGGACGTATGGTACAGGAAGCATGGTTTTCCACCCAAGACCTTCAATGCAAAGACAAAGAATGTTGATACCAAAGCTGACGAAGAAGAAGATATGAAACTTACTCGCCAACAATTCCAAGCTTTAATGGCTCTCATTAAACTTGGAGAGGATTTTGAAATAGGCAACCTAGGTAATCACATTGGGAGCTTAACGACAAAAATCCATGATGCAGGTAACATATTTTCATGCACCAACTCTTTTCACAGTAAGCAAAAGTGGATTTTAGACTCTGGAGCAACTGATCACATTGCCATGAGTCTTGAATGATTTACATCATATAATAAAATTAGGAAGTTTCATTTAGGATCAATTGAGCAGAATGATGATTGGTTCAGCTAGCCTCCATGAAGGTCTTTACACCATGTCTGATATGTCTAGCAATGTTAGCTTTGTTAATTCTGTTAAAAGAGACTTGGTCATTTATCTGATAAAAGATTACATGTGCTGCATAATAAATACAATTACATTGAGTATGGCAATGAATACTGTGATATTTGTCATATGTCTAAACAAAGAAAGTTACCCTTTTCTATTAGTGAATCTCATGCTACAAAATGTTTTGATGTTATACATACTGATATATGGGGACCTTCACGCACTCCCTCTTTGCATGGCCATCGTTATTTCCTCACTATCATTGATGATCATAATAGATATTGCTGGATTTATCTAATGAAAAACAAATATGATACTAGAAACCATGTTATTAACTTTGTTAATCTTGTTGAAAACCAATTCGAGACTAAAGTGAAAGTGATTAGAAGTGATAATGTGCATGAATTTAAAATGCATGATTTCTTCAATTCAAAGGGTATAATTTATCAAATTAGTTGTGTTGAAACCCCTAAAAAAATGTGGTCGCTGAAAAAAAGCATCAACACTTATTGAATGTCATTAGATCTTTAATTTTTCAATAAAAAATTTCCACTTGCTTTTGGTCATATGCTCTAACTCATGCTGCGTTTTTAATCAATATAACTCCCACTCCTCTTCTAAAAAATTGCATCCCTCATGAAAAGCTTTATGGTAATGCTTATGATTACAAAAATCTCAAGGTCTTTGGATGTTTATGTTCTATGCAAACCTTATATGCCAATCATTCTATGTTTGAACCACGTGCCAAATCTTGTGTTTTTCTTAGTTTTCCCATGCATAGAAAAGGCTACATTGTTTTTTATCTAAAGAACCATGATATTAAAATCTCTCGAAATGTTCTATTTGATGAGGATATTTTTCCCAGTTGCTATAACATAGACAACAACCATGATTTCAGTAATGATGTTTGCCTTCATGTCAATCAATCCTTTGATTCTATTTTTGCGAATGATGATCATTCTTCTAAGCCTACTATTGAGAACATTGACAAAGAACACAATGATAATATTAATAGTAATGAATCTGATAATCTTGCTCATAATTCTGATGTTCATAGAAAATATGGTAGGAATAGAAACATACCCGCATACTTGAAAGATTATGAAACCAACCTTGCTAATATACATATCAAGACCACAAAATACCCTATTCATTTTCAACAGGTCACTCTCAATATTGATAGTAACCGGGAACCAAAGAATTTCAAAGAGGCCATACAAGACCCAAATTGGAAAGAGGCAATGAATGGAGAATTAACAACTCTTGAGCAAAATCAGACATGGAACATCGTCAATCCTCCTTTCAGTTTCTCTGTTATAGGATGCAAATGGGTCTATAAATTAAAGCATAAAGCTGATGGAACCATAGAAAGACATAAAGCATGTTTGGTGGCAAAGGGATTCACTCAACTTGAAGGGATGGACTTCCATGATACCTTCACATTAGTGGCTAAGCTTGCATCTATTCGGTTTATTGTTGTTATAGCTGTTGCCCAAAATTGGAAATTAGTACAATTAGATATCAACAATGCGTTATTACATGGTGAGTTAGATGAGGTTATTTACTTGGAAATTCCTCCACAAATCTCTCTATGGTTTACGTCAAGCCAGTAGGCAATGGTGTGCATAAATTTCATCCTTTCTTCTCCTTCATGGTTTTAAACAATCTCATGCAGATCACTCCTTATTTATACAAAATAATCATGATGATATCACTATTCTCCTTGTTTATGTAGATGACATAATTGTCACGGGCAATAACCCTCAAAACATAAATCATATAACTCAATTACTTGATCAAAGATTCAAGCTTAAAAACCTAGGAGACTTAACCTATTTTCTAGGATTTGAGATTGCCCGTAACAAGGATGGCATCAATCTTTCTCAAAGAAAATATACCATTGACTTACTTATTGATACTGGGCTCTAGATCATCGGGCCACCCAACCTGTCTGAGCTTCCCAGTCAGTCCAACTCGGGTGGGTCGTCGGGTCTAACCAATCTGGTTGCGTAGTTGGGTCTGCCCGACCCATCTGAGTTTTCGAGCATGTTTCCAAATTTATCATGAACTCAAAACATAATTAAGCGTAAAATAAATATTGTTAAAATTAAATTTTATCTCACAATAAATTCAAGTTTTTTTTCCAAACAAGAAATTGAAATGTAAGGTATTTTAATTTTCTTATCCAAACAAGTTATTTAAAAAATGAATGGAATTTAATTACAAGCAATTCAAATACAAAGCAGCTCAATTTCTAAGCATTGTTGAACTGCTTTATCCAAACACAAGGTTAGGAAAGTGCAAAGGTCAATAATGCATCTAGTAATAATTGTGACATGTACTAAAGTTTTTTTTTAATTATAGTTTAGGTAATGATTTTCTCAACAAGACCGTCATACGATGTGTGAGAAAATTCAGGCTAGCAAAATCGGGCTTCTACCCATACGGCCAGTGATCAACTCCTTAATATTTTTACAAAATTTTTTTAGCGTTTACAGTTTTGGATCTATCAATACCAAACATGGATTGATGAGTTTCATCATCCATCTTGAGGGGTACTTTTAGATTGGTTAGGTTTCTGTAACCTAGGGCTTTAGTTCTGTTTCAGTTTTTTCAAACCCTATTTAAGATAGGTTTCCTCATTTTATTTTGTTAGATTGAATAAACTAAATATTAAAGAAGGTTATGAAACACATACAAGTTTTCTTCTTTCCCTATTCCCTTCTTCTTCTTCTATGGTTTCTCTGAATGCATATTCCATGGCTTTGTGTGAAGCTTTCTTCTTTTACTGTAACATCCCAAAAACTGGATAACCTCAAATTAATAAAATATCACATATATGAATATTTAGATAGTATGGAGTTTAGGGTATAAAGGTATACAATACGTCAGATATACCCAAATTACATGAAAAGGGCTCCATACGGCCCAAACAGAAATATACTGGAAAAACAAATAATTATACTAGGTCTTGTTCGGACAAGAGAATCATAACTAATAAACTCCTTCAGTGATGAGCCCCACAGTGGGTCCCATACCCATCCAATCCATCAAGTTGCAGCATCCCTATTATCATTACCACTGCCAGGGGTTCTCACATATGATCGCAATAGAGAAAACCACGCACAACATACAAGCAAGCGAAAGGGTCAGCTAGTGTAAAGGAAACATATATCATATCAGTCAACATGCAATTTACAAAATCAGTCACAAACAACAGACATTCATCCATAGATTTCCAAATCATTTGAAACCTCAAGACTCGACTTATCCGGATATGTAAACGGAGGCACCACCACCAAGCAGTGGAATTACGTCCTAGCAGTGAGGCGTCACCACGAGGCCTTCGCAGAATTACACCCTTACAAGAGGCACTACCACGTGGCCTTCGTGGAATTACGTCCTGGCCTTGAGGCACCACCACGATACTCGCGTGGAATTACGTCCTTGTGTTGAGGCACCACCATGAACTCTCACCACGAGGTTTATGGAATTAAGCCCAATAAGAGGGGCACCACCAGGGACTCCCATTAGGAGGGTCCATGGGATTACGTTCGACAGATGAGGCGCCATCATGAGCTCTCGCTACAAGAGTCATGGAATTACATCCTGCTCACACTTTGTACATGATTCACCAACCAATCAGAAGGTCCCCACAATACTAATATCATGCATAACAACCCATCATACAACTCATGCTTTCTAATTCAAACACCATGAAGCAACATATCATTTACATCTCAACCCCACATATAATCAAGGCATCATCCCTCAAACTTTTCTAGAAAGCATCCAAGTCAAACCAACAAATAACCACGCCATTGGACATTCATGCTATAACACAAAACCCGCCCCAGACTCGCTCAGGGTAGAAGACCTCACTCAGGCGAGAGATCCCCTCGCTCAGGCGAGCTCCTTCTCGCCTAAGCGAGAACGCGAGCATTTGAACAGCGGCCCCTGCGGATTCTCACTCAAGTGAGTTCCCTCTCGCCTAGGCGAGCTCGTGCCTCGCTCAAAAAAGAAAGCCAGTCGCCTGGGCGACAATTTACACAGGAAGCTTGGGCGAGTCTCTGTTAATCTCGCATAGGCGAGGCAAGCTCGCTTGGGCGAGAAAACCAGTGCCCGCCACTGTTTCTTCATACAACAGACACGCAAACGCAAGTCCCAAAAGCTAAAGCGACATATTCATCAACTCACAGTAACATACCAACCACAGAATCATGCAATAGCACTAGAGCAAACAGAAAACGGACTAGACACATGGACTCTAGCTTCCCTTACCTGGAATAAGCTAGTACGAGACTCCCAAACCTAGATTCAGCGAGCATAGCAGCTCCGAGTATAGCGTAATGAACTGGAGATTAGAGGAACAGAGTGGAAACGGGATCAATGAGAGAACTTCGGTTGAAACCCCGACAACATAGCTAGAATGAGGAAAGAGCAGTTGGGAGGTTAACTTACTTGGAACAACGGTCCTCTTAGCTTAACGTAACGGTGAGAGCCAAACCCTAGCAGAGGTGGCAGCAACAGCTCAAGGAATGTGCGGAATCTGTTTTACGCAAAAAGCACCAGGATTAGGGTTTGGGCAGACTTAGGTCTTTTTTTTCCCCTCTGGGCCAGCCCTAAGGCCCAATGGTTAGGGACAGTCTTAAGAAAAAGGACAGCACGAAAAGTGGGCCTTACATTTACCATATTCAATTGGGTGTAATTGCGAAAACATCTTACGCTTAAGTTAGTTAAAATTCAAGTAAAAGTAATAAACAGACAATAAATAAATAGTCTTATTTTTCTATACATTTTTTTTAGTAATAATGTCCCAAATATATATATAAGTAATAAACAGACAATAAATAAATAGTCTTATTTTTCTATACATTTTTTTTAGTAATAATGTCCCAAATATATATATTAAATACAAAATTTTTGAAGAGTAAAGTTTGTTAAAGTACAATTTTATTTTGATAAAGTGTTTTCTAACAATAAAACTATATTTATATAAGCGTGTCAGATCTTATCAGATGCACGTGCTTCGTCTAACAAACAAACACACAACATCTTGTATATACATCTTTGCTTGATAAACTTTTGCTTGAATAAAAAAAAAAAACATGCTTGAATAAAAAATAAAAAAAACATGTGGTACTAAGATAGTCATTAAGATATATAGGAATATGTCCAGTCCTAGCAGACCTCTGAAAAGCAGACTACTCATTGTTAGGATGGGCATTTTTTCGTTTTAGTACTAGTGATCGTTTGATCATCACATGTTTCAATAACAATATTAGTATCTTTAGGAAAATCATTAATTAAAATAGCTTGATCTCATTAGAACTCACAGGTAAAGGAATCTTTGAAGAAGGAATAATATTTTCAGAAGAATGAGTATGACGAGATTGATCTTCTTAAAAAACTACATTACGCGGTAAACACTAATAACATGAGTTTGAAGATTGTAAAAAATATAGCCTTTAGTATTGGATTTAAAACCAAGAAAAAATATCTAGGTTTAGCACGAGAATTCAATTTCTGTTAGCAGTAATGGTATTTACGTAGCATAAACATCCAAAAGCATGAATTTCTGTCAGATAAAAAACTTTATCATAGAGTTTTCCAAAAGAAAAAATATTTTTCATGAAGTATACTACGAAAAATATTTTATTAATAACTAATTTTTATGACAAAAATTATTAGTCATTATAATGACCAATTTAGATATTAATTTATAAAAAAATTATTAGTTACTAAAATAGTCATTATTATGAATAAAAAATTATAATTGATCTTTAAATTAGTTTTTAAAATTTAGCTACCAAAGAAAATTGGTCACTAAACGTTAGTTACCAAGATTTTTGCTATCAAAGGAATTTGTTTTTAAATTAATTTATAATTAATTATTAACGAATTTAGCGACCAATTATATTTTTTTATTAATAATAGTCAATATTTTAGTAACCAACAATTTTTCTTTTTTACAAATTGGTATTTAAATTGGTTATTATAGTGACTAAAAACTTTTATTTACTAAAATTAGTTGTAAATAAAACATTTTCTTATCGTGAGAATAGTATTACAGTATATGAAATGAACAACATAATTAACAACTTTGTATAGAAACTTTGGATTGAAAAATTAATGCATGACTAACATTCAAAATATATGTTGGTACTTCATTTCTACAATACTATTCTGTACCGGAGTTTCGATGCAACTATGTACTACCCTTAGATCTAAAATAATTTCTCATTTCAAATTCAAGACCATTATCAGATATTATGATCTGGATAAATTTTCCAAATGGAATTCTGACATAAGTAATTAAATTTGAATGTGTATTTCAGCTTTATTTTCCTCAAGTAATTAAAGCCGAGAAAAGCGAGAATGACCATCAGTCATACTTCAAAAATATCTTTCACCTTCAACAATGGAATTAAACATAGACACTAGATATGAACATTTATAAGCGTGAGAATTGTTGTGAGGAAAATATAATTTTCTTTCTTTTGCGTGGTAGCAGACATCAAATATATCAATTTCAGTTTCAGTAAAGTGTATATAAGGATGTTTTTGCTTTATAATAACAAGTTGTCAATAGAGGAGTGACTATCTTGCAATGAGGAACACATAATTCACAAAATGCATATAAGTATTAAAGAACATAAAGACCAACATTATTGTAAGCTAAACCAACCAATCCTTTCTTTGATTTACTGAAATCCTGAAAAGACAAAAAATTTAAAGTGAAGAAAACTTCGTGGTAAAAAACAAAGACTAATTTAGAAATGGAGATTAAATTTTAAGCACCCTTGGTAATGTAATTAATTAAGAAATCAGTACTATGGCAACATGAGTAGTCAAGATTTTAAAACCATTAGACAAAGACAAAGTTCAAAATAATATATATGATTAGAGGCACATGAATAAATAGTCTAGATTGATAAATTTTCTCTTTAGAAAGAATTAATAGTGGTCAAGAACTTACTTATGTTTGTCGGAAGATGTGACACAGCGAGATTGGTTAATCATTCCTTATTACTATCATATACTGCCGAAGCAAACTTATCAAGGACCAATATTGTTGTTCCAAAAGTCGAGTAGTTTGATCTCTAGAATTCGTAGTATTTGTGTCCTAGAGAGACTTGTAACAGGTATTAGCTCTGGGACTCTACAGTGTAAAGATTTTTGTTTGACAAATTTTTAGAATTTTTATTTTCATAAGTTTGTGTTTCTTATTATAACAAATAGATTCAGGTCATCTTTTCAGAATAATTGTAAATGGTAACAGTAGCAGCATTGTGAAGGCCCGATGCATCAATTTCTTTCTTTCAATGGTCGGTAATTAGACAATTATTTTAATTTTTAAAAGTTTTATTTTTATCAGTTTTAACCACTAATATTTCATCATAAATATATTTTTATAGTGAATTCTGAAAATAGACAAATAATATCATAGCAACTGCAGAAAGGATTAATTAAGTTTATATTAGAATTTTAAGAATATAACATTTATATAATATAAACTTCCATCAGCAATACTGTGACAAAAAACGCAATAAGTTTAGTATTTATGATTCTACTATAGTGAAGGGCTTTATTTGATAGTACTGATGATAGGTTGAAAGTTGGTTCCTCAACATTTATTGCTATTTTCATTCCTTCATAGCAGAAGCCTCTCCCACAAAGAAAATAATATGTTCTTGCTTCCAAAAGTTGGACAACATCTCTCCCTCCTTTTGTGATATTTTGTATGAAATTTGTATCAATACAATTCTCATAATTTGTTTTGTTCACTTCCAAAACATTGTACAAACTCTTGTCAAAACCAAAATCTGTATACACAAAAGAATACGTTAAACCATTATATGTCCAGTCCATAAAATAATTAATGAATAAATATAAGAATAATCATAACAATAAACGTGTAACGCACCCTTCAGAACACACATTTATTAGATATTATCTTTAGTTAAAAATTAATGAAAATCTTTATTTGATGGATAGTATATTTTATCAATATTTAATCCTATAGTAGTTAAATACTTAACTAATAATAAACATAATATTAACAGAATTTAAAACATTTTTTATATCATTAATTATTTCGATTGATTAACTGAGAGGACTTACATAGCCAATCACCCTTGTAGAAGTGTTCATAACTTGCCCACTGTGTGAAGTTAGTTTTTGGTGTCCAAGTATATCTTCCTCCTCCTACCCTGTGAAGTATAGGTTCTCTTCCTCCAACTTTGTAACCCCACATTGTCGTAATCAATAAAGATATAATTATTTTTTTCTTAATTTCCATTTTCAATATAAATCTCCTATGTAAGTGATAAAGTCCCAATTGTCAAAATAAAACAAAATGATTTATAATGAGTTATAAAGATATATGGGTAGACTTGAATAACCAACGCCAAGTCATAGAAGATTTATGGACTGGTTTTGGATTTTGAAATGGACTAAAAAAGGGCTTCGTGGAGAATTTCATGTGGTTAAATCATCCCGAAGGCGTGATGAAAATTGAAGGCAAATTTGTATGTCTCTACCGGTTTGGCTCATCTTGTTTCAATAATCCTAGTATTTGTTTTTTAATTATTTTAGACAGTAAAAGGAAAATTACTTGATCAATATCTTAAGGTTTGGCCAAAGTTTCAAAAATCACACGTAGCTCACAACTTTCGACCGTCTCAACCAATGATGGCTCATCAATTCTACGTTAGTTCAAGAGCTATATGTTTTGATTTGATGTACAAATTTTCTAAGAAAACAAGAATCTCATTTCAGTCTAACAAGTTAGGATTCTGACATTAAACAAGTATGCATTGTTGTTTCAATACGAAAAATGGTGAATTAGCTACTAATAAAAATAAAGGTGACCAAAGAAGAGTTGGCCAAACCGACTATAAACATGCTACTATAAATGTAGAACTTAAAACAAGTTGTTCCTGCAAAGAACAAATAAGATGAGTTAGGCACAAGTGTCACCTTACCATGTAGTCCGCTATCTCTTTAGTTGGTTTCTCCCCGGTTGATACATGTCAGCTTGAACCCAGGAGGGGTTATATGCAGAAGAGTCTCCGAAGCTCAAGTAAGTCAAAGCTCTTAGAAAGTCAAATCAGTGATTAATGAATGCATACCTTTAATTACTGGGGTCCATGCGTATTTATAGAGCATTAATGATGTTTGGTTATCCAATGGGCCGGGCCTTGACTTGGGCCCTAGCCTGGGCTATGAGTGGGCCTGGGTCCTAACCCAGGCTCTTAAGGCCTATTGAATGCTGGGGCTTCCATTTTACCAAGTCTTCAAGAGCGGTCTGATTCGTTTACTTCTTGACTTGTCAGATGTCGTCCTTGGCCGCATACTATCCGTGTTGGCCACTTTGTTGTTACTTTAACTTTTATTCAGTTAAGTTCGGGACCATAGTGGCCCAGGTCGTGTACTTGGGTTGTCTCTGGCATGTTCGTGAGGGTTATCATTTATATGGTTAAATTGACCAGGTCCAGTACAAGTTAGGCTGACTCGGCCTAGGTTGAATACTTGGCTGTCTTGATGCATTTTTACTTATTTGTTTGAGTTTGGCTAGGTGTGGTACACCAGTCCCCCAGCCTTGTCCGATATGAGTTGTCGGTCAAGGGTGATATGTGTTGGTATGCTAGCGGGATCGGCTAGGTGTGATACACCAGTCCCCCAGCCTTTAAGTGTGATGAACAGTGTTAAGGCTAAAAGGTGGTAACCGCCTGAAGGTAGGTGAAGGGGTGTCAGTGGTCAAATCAAGAAGTTTTGGACCGTCATTTTTTAAGAGTCGTATCCTTCGCAATGATGGTGTCGATTGGTCTGGGGTATTATTTTGGCGAAAAGAGTTTTCGTCGTTTGGGATCGTGGACTATAAATATGGGTTTGAAAACGGATGAGGGGTTACTTGGTTCATTTGCGAGAGTTCTGAATTCAGAGATCTTGTGCGCATCATACTGTCCGACTAGTTCCTAAACTCAGCCGACATCTTCCCGTAAAAACGAAAACAGGTATGTCTAGTAGCGATAGTATATCGTTATCTACGTCTAGTAGTAGTGAGAGTACTGAGTCGGAGAGAAGTAAGGGTAGACAATTTGACGAAGAGGGTACAAGTTCTGGGGTCGTGACAAGTGGGATTCCAATGGAGACTGTGAGGGAGGTTCGAGAAGATCCCCCCGAAGAGTTGGCGGAAAGCAACTGGCCGGCGAAAGGTGGCTATGGGTGGGCGGCTGCTGACGTCCGCAACCAATCATCTTTGTTCCGGTGGTCCCGTCTACTGAACTCTTGGTTAAACTGTACACCTGTCATCTCTAAGGGTGTCAGTGGGGACATTGTTTCCCTAGAGAGGATTAGTGCTATCGATCGGGTATGCCATGGGCAGGAGGGGGCTACCGAGAAGTTTTTCTACATGTATATGTGCCATTTTTCTCAACTTCATGTGCGATTGCCGTTAGACGATTTCGCTATGGGCGTATTGCGGGCGTTGAATGTGGCACCTACACAGCTACATCCGAATAGTTGGGCCTACTTGCAAGCCTTCCGCATCTTGTGCCAATCCTTGTATTTGGAGCCCACTCCTTATGCTTTTTTATATTTTTACGACACCAGACCCCGGCGGCCGGCTACTTGGCTATCTTTGATAAGTCACCCCAGTATCAGCAGACTGGATGCATTTTCCCAGTCTTTCAAGCATTTCAAGGATGGGTACTTCAAGGTTGTCGTTAAAGAAGGGGGAAGATCTCATTTTTTGAACACAGATGGGAGCACCAAATTTCCTTTTAGTTGGACAAGCAATCCTTCTCGGTATAAGGACATGGGGATGGATGAGTTGTCGGCTAGTGATAAGGAGGTTGTGGAGATCTTGTTGAAGTTTATTGATAAGTTGCCCACTAAGGGCCTAGTTAGAGTATATAATTCGGTGCACCCGATAATAGATATTGAAGGTATCTGTTTATTACTTAAACTGTGTTAATAATTTTAAGTTGTTTTGATCCGAGTTGTAATGTATTATTATAGGGCATATGGCGCAGTCTGGAAAGAAGAACTTAGCGCTTTTTCAAACGCTGAGGAAGGAGATGGCCGCTAAGGCCAAGGCGGCTGGGAAGACTGATGTTCCCAACTTGCAAGAATCTGTGGTGGAGGTGCATGTGCACGGCGGGACTAAGAGGAAGGCTGAGTTACCGCCTCGACCCGGGAAGGGAAAAGACGTGTAGAAGGTAAGGGCGGCCCTGCTCGGAACGGGGTCGGTTAGTGGAGCAGGATCGACCAATGGCGAGAAAGGGCCGGAATCTGGGTTGATCGAGCTGCCGGAAATATCTGTGAGGAAGGACATTTCAATTACCCTCCCAGATACCATTGTGAATTCTATTGACGGCATGGATGCAGACCACCTTGTGAGGACAATGGTGGAGTTTGGGAGCAAGGCTTTAGTTTTGAGCCGGCGCGTGGGGTCCCTTTATAAGAGGGAAGTGAAAGAGGGGGGTCGGGAAAAGGTGGAGGAGTTGTAGGGGAAGGTGGATAAGTTGGAGGAGGAAAAGGCTGCGTTGGAGAAGGCAAAGGAGAGTTGGGATGCAGAGAGAAAGTGGTTGGCGACATGGAGGGTTTGTTGCTTGGATTCTGAGGAGAAGTTGAATAAAAGGATAGGGGAATATGAAGAGGACTATGAGGACTTGAAGGATAAGTATGATGGAGCTGTGGGCGAGCTCGATGATCTGAAGACTAGCATTATACAGGAACACATCAATGGTTTTGAAAAAGGGTTGCGTCAAGCGGCATTTTTCCACAAGGAGGTGGATGTTACGGACGTCAAGTTTGATGTCAACAAGGATGTTGTCGACGGGAGGCTTGTGAATGAGGATGATGGTAGTGCTGGTGAGGAAGCGGATGTGAGGGTGGAAGAGAAAGTGGCTGAAGAGGTTATCAAGGCGGTTGATGCTGGGGAAGTGGGGGCTGACGCGGCAGAATAGGACTTTAACTTTTATTGTTATGAACATATTTGAGCCTATGTCAGTAATAACCGGTACATTGTGTTACGTTGGTATACTTTGCGTTTATGTTTAATGCGATTAACGTTCTGTGTTATTGTGTATGCCGAGTTGTGATAATATGTGGTGCATGTGCGTCGCGATAAGTTATATGTTAAGGGTGTTCGACCCAAGCCGCTTACTTGGGGTAAGGGTGAGGAACTTAAACGAATTAATTATAATATAGGGGGTGTTCGACCCAGACCGCTTACTTGGGGTAAGGGTGGGGAACTTAAACAAATTAATCATAACATAGGGGTGTTCGACCCAGGCCGCTTACTTGGGGTAAGGGTGGGGAACTTAAACGAATTAATCATAATATAGGGGTGTTCGACCCAGGCCGCTTACTTGGGGTAAGGGTGGGGAACTTAAACGAATTAATCATAATATAGGGGTGTTCGACCCAGGCCGCTTACTTGGGG
>Ga0214543_1002891_pt1 | contig 33751 bp, 22 predicted proteins | sample CNSS2metaG_FD_160094 | JGI IMG/M metagenome (GOLD analysis project Ga0214543, IMG submission 160094) | Root nodule microbial communities from cowpea collected in UCLA plant growth center, Los Angeles, California, USA - CNSS2 | ecosystem: Host-associated > Plants > Roots > Nodule | place: USA... | reverse complement strand
ATCTTTGAAATTATATATATATATATATATATTAAATGTGTAGTGGTGAATGCTGACCATGATATGGTGTATTTTGGAAGTCATAACCATATTAATGTTTTTTATGGTGCACTTGGGTTTTTGCTTGGAATTGGCTATCATGGACAAACAATGTTTATAATTAATTTTGGTAGTAGCACCAATGGATATCAAACATTATTAGTAGAATGTAAATATTTATTGAAATGTAAATTTGTTCTACAATTTCCAAATTTGATGTCATCATATATTAATTATATTCTAACTATCGTTATACATTTATTTAATTTTAGCCTTGCAGTTATGTTAAAGGATTTCCGTGGTGGTTATTAAATGTCATATGCTATAAGTGGTGTTAAGAGTTTAAATATCTATGTGACCAAAAATTGCATTCTTTATGTAGAATATCAAGTATGGTTTAAATATCTATATTCACGATTATGGTTATATTATTATATGAACATCAAACAAAATTGAATACTATTTCGTGTAAAAATAAATTGAACTTTGGAATAATAACATGTAAAAATAACCTTTAAAATTGGGAAATCATAAAGTTCCTTGAATACTATTTCGTGTTAGTTTTCTTAAGAGTAAAACTAACATTGAAAAACATACAAAATTTAAAACTAAGGTATAACAACACTAGCATAGTTAGTGATAGGTAATAGTTAACACTGATGTATATTTTCATTGTATTCTTTATGTAGAAATACAAATTTGCTATGGATCAAAATTTAGACCCAAAATTATGGTTATCAACTTTTCTAACACATGGCAACGCATATATGCTATTAAATAGATTGAACTTTGGAATAATAATATGTAAAAATAACCCTTAAAATTTTGGTGTCAGTTTTCTTAATGTTAAAGCATTAACATTGAAAAACATATAAAAATTATAACTAAAGAATAACAGCACAAACATAGTTAATGATAAGTAATAGTTAACAGTACAAGCATATATATATATATATATATATATATAGGTATATTTCAAAATTATTGTTGTTGATTGTACACATTTACAAAATATAGATATACTTCATGCTACTGACAAAAGATATCATGAACACCACAACTATATTTTTATCTCCATTACATAGATAAACATGGTTAGGTCCTTATCAACACCAAGTCGGATTATAGTCCCTTCCTTGAATCCATTCTGATTGTAGAAATCTTTCCATCCACAAGTTAAATAACATTGTTTGTTGCTTCTTCCAGACCATCAAACTGTACAAGGCCAACAATCACCTTCAACATTGACCAATAAGTAGCGCTTCCTGTAAGACCCGAAAAAAATCAAGTAAATAAATAAGTATTTATTTAATAAATGTGAGGGAAGGAATCTATAAATTAATTAATGTAAAAAGCTATGAAAAAAGGAGTAATGGAAGCTCAAGTGGTTAGATAAGCTTGGTATGTTTAAGGGGACTTAGGTTCAAGTCTTGTGTATGCCATTAGTGTGATGTTTTAATTATTTAATTTATTTTGGGCGCATATATGAACACATGTTGTGACGTTATAAGTATATGTGTGCATGATATGTCATGAAATATTTATTGGATTGATGGTTGGGGATACATTGGTTAATTGCGCAGATGGGAGTTCGAATCTTAGTTAACACGAAATAAATCTTATTTTATGCTTTATTATTTTTGCTAATGTATCAGAAAACCTAGAAACCTTTACATTGAATGAGAAACTAGGAGGCAAAGGTAGTGCAATAATTGAGTAGAAACTTCCATGTACAATTCCTAGGGTGGGTTGTGAAAGTGCTAAAAATCTAGATTGAGGAGAAATTAGAGGGTTGGTGAGGAGATCTTTTTGGTGGAAGCAAAAGGTGGATCCATTCTTGTGCAAGGCAGGACTCTAGGAATGGAGCTGGATTCCAGGTAAAGGGAGTTGACTAGTTTAATCTCTTCCTGGGAAAGAAGATTTTAAGTTTTGTTTGATTGAATTATTGTTTACAATAAAAACAAATGTGATGCATTTGTTTTATATTTTAGAAATTTTGATTCTAATGGTGATTTAGTATCATCAAATTTTCGTTTGAATGTTAAGTATGTGATTGATGAATTTTAGTGATATGAAACCTAATATATCATGAATGCATTGAGGTTTTCTTGATTTATGGGTGAATGATGCAAAGGAAAAGTTAAGATTTATGTTTTTCTTTTACGGTAGCGTGACTTGGGGCTGCATTCTAGAGCTTTCATTGTTTTTTAGTTATATGAAAAGTAGAAAAATGTGGTGTTATGGTATGTTATAATATTATAGGAGGACATTTTACGACATTCATCATATAGTAATTTATATAATATTAAAAGGAAAAAAAGGGGAAACAAATTATCGGCTTTGGTGCATAGTATCGATCACATTAAATATTTTGTTTAATATAAATATACACACACACACACATATATATATATATATATATATGTATCACACCTAGTCGGCCTAGACGAAAAACAACAGACACCTGTCATCCTTTACCGACATAACTATATCGACAAAGGCTAAGGGACTGGTGTACTACACCTAGTCAGCCTAAGCCGAATAATAGCAAATACCATATACATGCTAAGGTACCCGGACTAAACCACTAAGAAGCGACATTGATAAAACAAGCCAAAAACAACAATAGCGGCCTAAGTCGTTAAAGGGTAACCGGCCTAGGTCGACAACTCCATGAAAATAACCAAGGACTTAGCAAAAAACAGAATGTTCCAATAAGATTCACCAGCCCACAATAATGGAACTAAGCTATGATGCATATGTGTGTTTATACTTGAATGATGCATATGAGCTATGATGTTGTAAATTTGAGTATATGAAGTATATGAATGCGTAATTTTGGTTTCTGGATGTTTGAGAATTGAATTGTTGGATGCTAGGAACTGAGTTGGAGTACCTAAAACTAATAGTGTCACATTACTAGTGTAGCGCTTGGCGGTGCAGAGTGAATTATCAAGCAATAGCTAGAAATAGGTAAGCCCTGTGTGTCGTGGCACAGGCGGTGTTGTAGAACTGCCAAGCGGTCTGCACTGTCATTTCGCCTGGTGGCGCTTAAGTTGTGCAAAGCAATAGTGCAAGTGGCAAGGTGTGTTATGATGTGTTTTGCATGGCTTGTTGTGTTGGGTCTAGTTTGGAATATGCTTGATCGTATCACGAGCAGGTAGGTTGGTGATTGGTATTGGAACGTGTGATTAATATGGGCGTGGAGGTTCATATTAATGATACTCTCGTGTGAGGATACAAGCGAGGAGGGTAATGATCGTGTAATTTGTTACATGGGAGCATACGTTGTTTCAGGTGGAGCTGGTGATGCTTATAGCCGGAGAGGGGTTAGCTTGGGAAGTTTTATAGACTATATTTGACTATTTTGTAAACATTTAGTTGATCATTTTTGAACTATGTAAACATGGACTTTACTTTATGGTTTTGAATTTCAAGACATTTTAGTAAGGTTTTAATTTTCCTACGTTTTGGAAAAGAACTTTGAATAATAATGACATATTTAATATTATTTTACTTTATTTTATTTAAATTGGTAATATCCGGCTGGGATGTTACACTTCCTCTTTTTAACCAAAAATTTTGTAGCAAATTCAGAATTCAAGTACTGAAAAAAGTTAGAAATTGGTTGTAATTAGAACACATAAAACAAAATTGCATGACAATGTCCATGTTTAAGAATTTGATACCAGTGAAGAAGATTTTGCATCATTTGCAGATAAGCATTTTGCCATTGAATGGTAAAAATCTGCAAGGTCATAACCTCCAACACTTAAATCTGAATTAATATTGCTAACCAATTGGGGAGAATATTCAATCTCAATGCCTTGAGGAGAAAAACCTTAAATAAAAGGTATCTTTGTCAACATAATTCATATGCATGATTTCTTTTCCTTGAGATTGTAGTACTAACATATCTCTAAGACCCCTTTATGTATGATAAAATCTCCATTGTCCGACCTTTGGATACCAATATCATGTTTCTTTTGACACATCAATAAGTTTAATTTTCTCGAAGGTCAATTGATGTCCCCAAAAAAGAACAAACCAGTCGTCTAACCGAATGAAATTCTGCAACCAGGATAAATGGAAACAAATCATGATAAATTTAATAACCAAAGAAAATATTATGAAGTTTTAAATAGTACCTTAGAGACCGACCAATAGGTCGGATTTAAAACAAGTTATAAACCTTGAAGAAGACAAAGGTTGTTGCGGAATATGAACCATTTTGGGTGCAGGATAATATATTTCATCCATAGACAAACTGGAAATTCTAAACTGAAAATATTGGTGTCCACAATATAGGATGACTAACTAGTACAAATCATCCAACTTATAAAACTTTGCAAGTTCATTGGCTATACGAAATGTCCGATTTTGCAACAAAGAATCTTCAAATTCAACCATAACATAATTTCCTATCGGATCACAAAAATAGTTTGGGCCCATTAACATGTGTTGTCCCTAGTAAACAAAGAAAGTTTCATCAAACTAAACGAACTCCTACAAAAAAATTTCAAAATCTAACAAAATGATATTTCTGATTTATCTTTATAAACAAAAAAGGATTACTTTTATGAGGCAACGATTCTAAAAAAAAAGAAATAAATATACACGATCCAGAAGTTGAACATTTCCTGAAAGATTGAATTTTTATAAGCAATCTAACAATAACAATAACTTTGAATGATATCAAGAATGAAAATAGTGTTAAAGAAATATGGAAGCATAACTTCAAAACTACCCATTTCGAATATGCCAAGGTCATTGAAGTTTGGAACCAGTTTTTGAAGGAATAACGTTTGACAGAATTATTTTCATTGTCCTCAAACGTTGCCATTGAAGAAGTTGGATGGTGAAGTTCCAAATACATTTAGAAAAAGTTAAAACTAAACACTATATATAATGCTGAAGCAACGCTAACATTTATCAAAATGGAAGGTTCTATATTAGCACTAATTATTTGTATTTAAAATAATGATGAAAATAAATTATAAGAAATTAAAGCTTAATTAATGGATGTAGACATTTGGGTCAAGTACATTGAAGTTGAACTGCCTCCATACTATGCGATCAATCATTTCTATAATAAAGGATTTAATAAAATTAAGTAAACATAATTTATTTGGCACGCATTATTCATGTACCCTGAACGAAAAGGTTTTTTAGGAATTTTTGTTTCAAAACTTCAAAGATGAGAAAGAGTAAAACACACAACAACAAGCAATGTAACGGAAAAAGAAGGCCATCAGTAAAGTAAATGAAGTTTGAGGTATAATAGTGGATTAAATACTATTTTTAATGTTTTTTTTTTGTTCGAACATCCACCTTGTCTTTATTGTATTTTGGAATTCAATGTTAAAGATTTATATTATGCAAAAGTTTTTGTTTGTTGGAATAAACTTTAAAGTCGTCTATCTACACCATGAATGTCTTTTACTTTAACAAATTAATGTGAATGTGTATATTACGTTTGTTTCAGTTACAATTTTTATTGTCATAGTACCCAATGTGAGTGATTTCAACATGCAATCAAATCTAGCTTGCGCAAATGCAAGACTAAAAAGAAAGTTGATGCTAAAAGAAAAGAAAATGAAATGTGCAGAAAAGAGTCAAAGTCTCCTACTTGACAAAGACCAACAAAAGAAAAGGAATTTCACACCACTATCTGATATAAAAATGATGACTTTCCTGATTCAAGAGATTCCAACAAATAATGATTTGGCAGGGTATTATAAAGGTCAACCAGCCCAGGGGAAAACTAATCCAATGAACTACATATTCTTTCATTAAAGTTCTCATCGTCAAAATCTATTTCAAAAGTTTCAAGTTGCTGGATCCACAGGTCAATTATCTTCCTAGATAGTACTAAATGATGCTGCAATATATCATAGTAAAACTCCTCCAATTGAAAATATGCCTACAGGTAGCAATTACTAAATTTGTACCTATATAACTTATAAATCGTAAATTATATTTTGTACCATATTTACTATAGAAATATCTGTTGACATAACTACAACATCATTTTAGATATACTAGTAAGTTTTTCAGATTCACCACCTTACGTAAACCAAGACATGGAAGACGAAAGTATAGAACAAGATGACAAAATTCCACAAAGCATGATTCCAAGATAAGATTGTATTTAATAGTTAAAGTTTATATTAAATCCATATTGAATTCCATTTAGTAACCATATATTTTATTATAAACAATGTATGCATATATTGGTGATTCAGTATTCATATGCAAGGAATGCAATGCTTATATATGGTATGAGGAAAGGATTAACAAGAGCAGAAGGTCCGTGAATCCGACTTTCCATATATGTTGTGGTAATGGTAAAATTGAATTACCAATTATAAAAGACCCGCCAATTATTTTGTAACATCTTTTATTTGATAATGAATCAAAGGAGAGCAAGAATTATCAAAATCACATTAGAACATACAATATGATGTTTGCATTTACATCTCCCAGAGAAAAATTTGATACAACTTTTAACAATGGAAAGGGACCACCTAATTTACGAATTCTAGGTCAATCTTGACATAGAGTAGGGAGTCTTTTACCAATACCCAGAGAACTTCCAAAGTTTGCCCAACTTTATATTTACGACAATGAAAATGAAGTTCAAAATAGAAATGGAATCTTTAAGGTACATGAATGTTTCTTCTATTGAAAGCAAATACACATAATACTCTTAGCCCTTGGATGAGAAAGGCATTCAATCTTGGCCGTGGAAGATGGCTTGGAGAAGGAGCAAGGCTCATGGCCATTGGATGATGCCTTAGAAAAGGAGGAAGCATTCCTAGCCCTTGGATGCATTGGGTCCATGAGGTGTAGGAAGGAATGTTGACTTCCACTTAGTCCACCTTAGACCTTTGGTAGCTCATGGCCAAATCTCCTATTGGGCTTAGTCAAGTCCAATTTTATCAATTCAACTACACATTGTTTGACTTATTATTCTAGAAAACAAGGCCTAAACAATGGGCCAATCTTATTGCTATTCTATTGCTCTTCTACACATCTCTTCAAATCTTCACTTCTTCTTTGGTCCATGTGAAGAGTGTGAGAAGCCCATGTGGGTTTGGGCCATCTTGGATGAAGTCTAATTGGATCTTTTTGAGCATGCCCCTTGTTATTTGCCTCTTGACGGGCTTGGGCTTGAAGGTGCATGTGGACCATGCATTGGACCTTGAGCATGATTTGGGCCAAGGCATTGGCCCAAGCTATAAGCCTTGTTGGGATCACATCAGAGGGTAAAGGACACAAATAGTATCCCTTTAGTGCCTTTATTTAACATAGGTTTGACGCTTAAAATTCCAAGGGAAAGTATATGTGCTCACAAGGATAGTTCCCTAATACCTAAATATCAAGGTCACTAGAGTTATGGCCCACTTCATGGCCTTTCCCACGATAGTTGATAAACAACAAGAAGTGAGAGTACCAATGAAGCAAACAAACTCTAGTTGGGGTTCTCACAATAACCACTTGTGAAGTACATCCATTGTGACACTACTACATAATCCCCTCTAATTTTAACCAACTCAGACCCGGGTATAGGGCCCCACTCATGTAATGAACAAAATGTGTGTGTGTGTGTGTATGTGTGTGTGAAGGTAGAATACAATGTATACCCAAACCCACACCTGACAATTATTCCAAATACAAAAATAAAAAAGAATATACACATACAATTATTCTAAATATATAAAAAAAAAGATAAAAATACACATACCCAAAAAAAATTAAGAAAAAATATGAAGAAAAAACCACATCAATTTTGCACATCCAAATAAATGGTCTAACTCTCTAGCATCCCTAGTGGAGTCGCCATTTGTTCATCGGTGGAACTATTAAATGACAGGGGGGAGCCACGGCTCCCCCAAAATTTTTGAAATTTATTTTTTATATATATTTATTTTTTTTTAAATTATATTTATATATTATTTATATTATGAAAAATTATAATAAAAAATAAAATAAAAAGTTCAATGGAGACATTGATTTATAAAAGAGATTAGAGTTTTTTTTTCTAGCTATAAGAACTTTCCATAATGTAAATTATCATGAAAATGTGTGAGAAGAAATAAATATAAAGAGATAAATTAGAAAACAGAGATTGGGGAACACATAAATTGAAATTGAAGTATACATTCTCGGATGATCTCTCACCTATCAAGGTTAGTATCTTATTATAATTTATATATGTTAAATTTATAATTCTTTTTAAGATGTTTCTCCTAAATTAAGTTTATTCCAAATGAGTATAAACTCTAATTTTGATTTTAGGGATTGTTTTATGAAATTTGTATGAACCTTAATTATAATTTTTTCCAAATTATTATAACCCTTAATTATGAAATTTAGGGATTTCATGTTTTTTGCTGCCTATGGTAAATTTTTTTTTTTAAGTTTTAAATTTATATAGTGTTGCTTATTTAATTAAAGTTGTATGAATTTTGTTATGTTTTGCATTGTGATAATTATGATTTGTGAATACAATTTTTCTTTTTCTAAATAGGTGAGAGATGATAAATTTATATTAGAAAGATTATGATAAAGATTAAAAGAATTGATTCTTTTTTGGAAAGAGGAAGGTTTGTGATAAAGATGAAAAAAAAAAGCATCTACATTAACTAAACTTAAGAAATTTCATGAGAACCAAGAATTCAAGACAATGAAAAACAAATCTCTAAATTTCCTAGGGTTATATATAATGAATTTAAGAATTCATTAGAACACGATCCGGAAAAAATATCCTCAAATTTGACAATACCCACCAAATCAAATTGATGAGGTACGAAAGACTTATCAAAATGGTATTCATGGTTTATATCATGATATAATAGCATGATATAATATTGAATGATAATCATATTTTTTTGAATTATACTATTATGTGTGCTTGTTTTAAGCCGAAGAAATGAAGAGAAAAAATGAAAAAAAAAAATTATATATAACAAATTTAATTTGTCACCCCTAAATTTTTTGCTCAAGTTCCGCCACTGCATCTGTTGCACCCGAAATCGCGATGGGCGACTAACCAAAAATTAAAATTTGCAAAAAAAAAAGAGTTTGAAGTCGCCACCATAGTTTATTCTGAAAAACTAAGGAAAAACAAAAATAAAAAATAAAACAAGGTCTACGAAAAACCAGATTTTGGGTTCAGAAGTCGGTTACGCATGGGGAAGATATTAGCACCCCACAACGCCCATCCTAAGACGGTACCTTTAATTAAATGTGCAAAAGTTATGTGGTTTTTTAAAATATTTATTTTTCCCAAAAAAGTAACAATAAAAGGATGTACAAAAAAACAAAAATAATTTTTGGTTTTTTTTTGGCACAACAAGGATTAATCATTGCTCCTACGTATCTCCATTTACAATGGAGATCAGGGTTACGTAGTTCTTTATGAAAAACTATTTGAGAACCTTTTTTATTTGATTTTTTTTTAATAATTTTGAAAACTTTTTATTCAACATTTTAGTATTATTTTATTATTGGTGTCACGCGACGCGAGCGGTTGGACAGACACTGAAAATATTTTTTTTTAATCTTTGATTTTTTTATCTTTTTAATATTTTATAATTTGTCATGTTTTTTTTAAGTTATTTAAAAGTGGATGTGGATGTCATTGTGACGTGAGCAACCAAATAGATATTAAAGAGTAAGTAAATAAAGCTATTTTTTTTATTCTTAGATTGGTATATATTTTAGAAAAAAGGAACAAAAGTCTAAAATAGGTGTCATGCAACGCAAGCGGTCGAACAAACATCAAAGAAATGAGAAAACATATTTTTTTATGATTTAAAAAAAGTAATGAAAATTAAAAAAATAAATCAAAAGAAAAAGAAACTAACAATGACGTACCTTATGTCTTTTCTTTTTCTTGCCTCCTTTTACAATATTTTTGTGTTTTTTTTTTTCAAGAGAGATAAAAATGAGATGCATCTGTGTGCATGGTAATGAGAGAGAAAGAGGGAGTATAGAGAATGCCTTCTCTTTTTTTTCTACCTCCTTCGATATGTTTTTCTTTTCTTTTTTGAAAGAGAGATAAGAAATGAGGTGTGTGTGGGAGTGGTGATGGGAAAGAATTAGAGAAGTATAGAGAATGTTTTCTTCTCTTTTTTCTACCTCCTTCAATGGTTTTTCTTTTTTTTTTTTGAAAGAGAGATAAAAAAGGAGGTGTGTAAGTGGGAGTGCTGACGGGAAAAGATTAGAGAAGTGTCAATAATATTTTTTTTTTCATATGACAGGGTGCACAATTATAGTCGCACCTTGCAATATCAAAATCTCAGCCTTAATTATAATGAACAATATAAATAAGGAATTGGTCATGATAACATCACATTATGGGGATCAAATTATAGCAAATCAGAGCATAAAATCAATTAAGATCAGTAATATTGATTCTAACCATTAACAAATTAGAGCACAAAATCAAATCCCCCAATTAATAATATTGATTCTTAGCATTTGAAAGAGATATTGCTTCTAATTATTAGAATCATATCACTACTTTCTTTATCAGGAACAAAGGTTACGTTGGGTTATTGGGCTTATGAAAAAAGTATGTGATAATTAGAAACAATTTGAGTTCTTCCTTCTTTTTTTCCTTCTTCTTTTCTTTTTTCCATCTCTTTTTTTCTTTTTTTGTTCTAAAATTAAAGTTTGAAAATCTTTTGAAGAAAATTATTTCACCTTTTTACCATTAAATAAAAGCATTTTTTATTTCTCTTTTATTTTTATTTTTTTTTTGAAAATAAATTTATTCATCCATACGAAATTGGGTTTTGATAATTATAAATACAAACAGGGGCGATTATGTTATAATTATTTCTTCTACAAATTGATTATGAGCATTGAGAATTTATATTTATATGAGATGAATGGCATTTATTAAAAATTAAAATAATCAAAATAAATATATATCTAAAAAGTAGGAGGAAAGACGTGGAAGTGCCATTTTATTAAAATTATATCATGTACGTGTCCATTTTAAAATAAAAATATTATTTAACCATACCTGATTTACTATGATACACATATACAATAATGTATCGGATATGACATAGATATGTCGATATAATATGCTAATTTTGAAAATAATAGAATACGACACGTGATATATGTATATTGAAAAATATACAATTTTTATAAAAATATAAGAAATATATGATTATTTTTGTGTGAATCCAAATTAAAATCAAATTTATTAAATATTTCAAACATAAAATTTATAAATTATTGTCATAAAAAATATTATTGGTTTATATATTAGATACTTTCATTGACAAGTATTAGTAAAGTATCCTAAAATATTGGATACGAATACGTGTCAGACAACGAATATATACTACAAATTGAAGTATCAGTACATCATATGTTGTTGTTATTATTATAATTATAAATTAAGTATTAATAATTTTAATAATTTCATTATAAATATTTTATGTATTTTATAAATAATTTTTTATAGTTAAATTTTAAAAATGATGAAAGAAAAATTTAAATAAACACTCACTTAAATCGTGAAATTAATAAAACAATTACTTTAACTTCAAAAGTTTTAATTTAAATAATAAAATTAAAAATAAAAGTAAACAACAAAAAAGAAAAATTCTCTTTTTATAGGTATAGATACAGGAGAGTTGGTTATATATTTAAATGTAAAATAATTTTACAATATATATATATATATATATATATATATATATATAATTATAATAGTTACTTCAAAAGTTATATCAAAGATATTTTTAAATTGATTAGTGTATACACCCAATTTCGTTCGAATAAATAAGTTTGTTCTAAAAAATAAAAAATATTTTTTTTTAATTAATGACAGAAAAAACAAAAAAAATGAGAAAAAGGAAAAAAAGTGTAATAAATTTTCTTTAGACTTTCTAGCATTAAAAGATTAAAAGGAAAAAAAAAGGAACAACCAATTTGTTTTTAATTGTCCTACCCTTTACCTGAGTCCAAATGTTTTATATATATATTCACCTCATCATTTGTCATTTACACTCCTCACATGACATATCGGAAAATGATATTTTAAAATCTACGTTTTTTAGAGAAGGGTACAATTTTAATAATTATAATCAAATATTCCCGATAATAATGTTTTTTAGAGAATAGTACGATTTTAATAATTAGAAACAAATATTCCCGAATGTTTTTTAGAGAAATGTATGGTTTTAATAATTAGAAGCAAATATTTATCTATAACAATATGATAAGAAGATTTCCTCTTTTGTGTCCACATTTTAAAATACCAATTTTACCCTTTGAAATATAATTATTTATTAAATTTTTGAAAAGTGACCGTTACTTTTACAAGTTTTTTATAAAACTGTCTATCTTTGCTTCTTCTTTTTTATTCTATTTATAATTATTCTCTCATTTTTTTTCTGATATATTTCACTTTATTATTAATAAATATAATTTTATTTTATATATTAACTTAATAACATTACATTATCATCACATACTAATATAATATCACACATATTTTTTAAAAATGTGTAACGTCTGTGTTTATGCTAATAGTAATAATTAGAATCAATTATATGAATTATGTTATGATTTGATCAAGATCTTCATATATCGAAAAATATATGATTTTAATAATTACAGACAATATTTTGAATAATTTATAATCAATACCTTGAATATTATGCAAACAATTTAATTTATATAATATGTTTCATCGGGACCAATTCCTTTAAGGACCAATTCTTTTCCGGATCAATTTCTTCCTCATATATTTCATTATAATTAAATACTAGGATTTTAGGGATTTCAGTTATATCCCAAGGTGTCTATATAAGCACAAAATCTCTCCAATGCAAAGGAGAGAAAAAAATTTGACACTTCTCTTCTTTATTTTATTACTAGAGCACACACGCAAAGGGCATCACCTCACTATCTCTTAGTCGGGATTTTCTCTCTTTTTTGCCTTGAAAGGTAAGTTTTTTTTTCTCCTAATGTTGTTTATGTATTGTTGAGAATAATAAAATTAATGAGTTGTGAATCTTGACTTTGTTATTCTCTTATAATATCAAGAAGTGTATGACTCCTTGACTCGTTATATGACTAAATGCGTTTGGGGTTGAGATGTTAGGTGACTTTGGATTCATGATTGATATGTGTCAGTTGAAGTTTAATGCTCAATTGTTACAATAACTCTGATTGTGAATGAACGTCTCTATTTGACTGATCAATCCACGTGAAACTTAATTTATATGTTATGCGTGACCTTTCTCTTTTCTTCTATTTGGGATGCCATTGTTTTTATCTTGGTAATTAGAGATATATTTGGTAGGCTTTTAATTCTCTTATTTAAAAAAAATAAAAAATAAAAAATAAAATTATTTTTTTATATAGTTATTGAATATCATGTCAAGTATCGGATTTGCTTGATAACTAAAACACTCATATATAGGCTTTTAATTCTCTTATTTTAAGAAATAAAAATAAAAAATAAATTATAAATTATAAATTATATTTTCTTATTGAATATCATGTCAAGTATTGGATTTACTTGATAATTAAAATACTCATTCGTAGGCTTTTAATTTTCTTATTTAAAAAAAATAAAAAATAAAAAATATAAATTATTTCTTTTATATAATTATTGAATATCATGTCAAGTATCGGAGTTTACTAATAACCAAGTCTTTTATCATGTTGAATCTCAGATCCTCTTGATAATAACAAATATTCAAATCTAAAATGAAGAAATTATAAGTTATACTTTTTTTTTTGTTATATCATGTCAAGTTTTGGATTTACTTGATAATTTAATCATATTAAATCTCGAATTCTCTTCGTAATAAAAATACTAAAATCTAAAATTCAAAAAAATATCAAACAACAAATATTTTTACAAAAAATTACATTATCTTCGATTTTCTAAACAGAAATACGTAGGAACAAAAGTCGAGCCAAAAAAAATAAAAAAATGTTTTTTATATCTTTATTATTGTTGTGTATGTATTTATTTTATTTGATTTTGGGTAACAACAAATATTTTAAAAATTCTATTTTTATCTTGCATATTCACTTAAGGAACAATGGTGTGATGTTAATACTTTCTTCACACGTAACCGATTCTTGAACCCAAATTTAGTTCCAAAGATTATTCTTTTGATTTTAAAATTTTTCTATAGTTTTTCGTAATAAATGGTAATGACTCTTCTGTATTTTTTAAATTATTAAATTATTTTCAACGTACCACTGCGATTTCAATTGCAAGAATTAGTCAACAAAAAAATTCAAATGCATCATGAGTTTATTGATTTCATAATTAACAAAATAGTAGAAATGCTCTTACATGTGGATAATCAAACTTCTTTTCTATTTGTGCTCAACCTCAAAATCGCTTTAGAATACTTCGTTTAATATTAAGAATAAAAACAAGGTGTTCATGGTGGACTACCAAAAATCGTAAAACAAACAAAAGAAACAAAATAAGTGGATTCTAACATAACAAAATCATTACAAAATGGCATTTGAATCTCCTACTTTTTCTTCCTTCTCCTTCGTTAGCAGTTCCTCATACCAGAAGATCATAATGGTTCTTGCCGCTGTACAATAGCCTCACAGCTTTTCTCCTTGAACCCTTTCTAAATTCACTTCCATACTCCGCAATGGGAATGAAACCAGATCCAAAACCACCGCCTCTGTGCTGCATGTAGTTTACAAAGAGATAACAGGAAACTTTAGTAGATAAATCATACAACCTTATAATACATTGATAGAAGGATACAATCATATCCTAGGTGCGTGCGGGAATAGGAAAAATATAACGTGGCTTAATTTCGAGCAAATTCTGGGTTTACTGAAATAGTAGATACAAGAAGAACAATTGAATGGTTACCATCTCCCATTCAAAAATCAAAATGGGAAGAGGGATCAATATGGAACCCTTTATCATTAAGGTTGGAATCTAAACGCATCTTTAATGCCACAGATTAAAAACCATGAACCAGCTATATAAATTTTTAGCCTCTTTTGGACATATGGACGTAGTATTGAAGAAAACCATGGACTAGCTATAAATATTTTTGCCTCTTTTGGACATGTGGATATAGTATTGAAGAAATGTGTTTGAGCTTCATAGGTTAGGAATGCCTAATAAAATCATAATAGTCAAACAACAAGCTGGTATGATTTTCAAAATTCTCCTCACTTTTCTCCAGTGCTATCCTAGAATGTTGTGAATGCAGGGATTTAAGTCTGACAGTATCACCTTTCTTTTCCCAACATTTTAACATTTAATTTCCAATTTACTCCAGTCGTGCACCTAGAAGTCAGAGACCTGAGTTCCTTATTTCTTACCTTTCCCATCTGTTTCCCTTCTAGTTCCCTCATCACATCAGCCAATCGGGGTTGCAAAAGCATGCATCTGCCCTCAAATTTCTCTCATAACCCTAGCTTTAGCTTCACAAAATCTACAGAGATACATAAACTTTTAACTCTGTTGCTGCCTCAAATCTTCAGCTGTCATATCTGTTTTAAACCCAGCCATCCTATCAAGCATTAACTTCAGAAATTTAAGACCTAAAAATACTAATTTTAGAAATCGTTCTAATAAAAGGAAATCCTGCCCTTTGGAAACCTCGATCTGGTCCTAATTTAAGTCCATAGATTAAACAATGCTTATATCCATCCAACATATATATTCAACAAGTAGCATCTTATCAGGCCATTATGCTATCATCTACAACAAATTAAGATTGACTCCAATTAGACTACTCACAAATATTTAATCCTATGCTCGAGATGTGCCAGTGCCAGAGATATCACATCATCTAGTAATGTAACAGTAATTATATATAAGTGAGGTGCAAACCTCACTTTACAAACTAATTTTGTAAGATTGAGATAAACATAAACCTATATCCTAATATAGTATTAAAGTCTATCCTAACGAAGTTTGTTGGGTCTATCGAGCGACCTACAATCGGGCCGTTGTTGGACTATCCACAAACATCTAGTCCCACGCTTGAGATGTCCAATCCTCTCCGTAAGCAGATGTGTTGGAGATCTCATCAACTAGAAATAAAGTCAAATTACAGTATATAAGTGAAGGCAAACCTCATCTTAAAACTTAGTTGTGTGGATGAGATAGGCTTAAACTTACTTCTAATGGTATACGAACACATGATAACCATTTAATAAAAAAAAAAAACACAAGACAGCTTATCATTACAAATGCACAAGTATTCTAGATAGCCTCTCTGCACTTTAGTTCCAAAATGCAAGATCACTCACCAGTTAAACCCAAACAACAAATTTTAAGAGCAAAAAACCTATGACCACCTCCATCTATATTTAGATATGACTCATGCACATAATATCCGATAAAATATTAATCTGTCTTGTAGCGTGTACAGTGTGACTATACTCAACAAAAGGATAGGAGCACACTGATTGCAAGCTCTTTCTTCCCAAGTAAAATAGATAAATGTCGACCAAGACGAATTGTTTAACTTATACCTCATACTCCGGGATGTACACAATGATTGGCTGTTTACATAACTTTGACAGCACCTGCCAGAATATTGTCATACGTCAGTATCTCATGTTTCATTCAAAGTTTTGTTCATCCAGCTGTAAACACAACCTAAGTCAATGAAGAAATATAACCAATTCCTCCAAAGAAGGGATGAGGAAAGGTTTCAATGGAAGTTCTACTTAGAAACTCGTGATATAACTCTTCGTTAAATATCAAACATGATACTAAACATGTATTTATTATGAATATTAATTCAAACATGATATTAATTATATAAAATAAACATTTATATGCAATGCATAAGCTAAAATACTCATTAACTCTAAAATTTGAGTCATTTAATTTCTAGAAAGTCAAATGTTCCCATTCCTTAAACAGACAAAAGTTTTATGGGTTACAATCTCTGATATAAACTCCAAAGGTCAACTCGGAAATGTATATAAAAAGAGAGTTTGCAATATTTAGCAGGTAATCATAAAGGAAGCACTAACCAACAGCTCTGATTCTCCTCCCCAGAAATCAGGTCGTACAATCCGTTTGCAGTAACTACAAAAAAAAAGGACATATTTAATTATGACATTTAACACAAACTAACAACACACTTCAAGATCTTCATTTTCTGTTAAAGCTTCCAAAACATACCGATTTAGTGGTTCATCAACTGTGATGGCAATGAGGGCTTCTTCATATAAATTACGTTCACCTCCATTTTCACATATAGCTTCTTTCACAGCCATTCTTAATTCATCTGTGCTTTCACGGGCAAAGCAAAACATTGACAAGAAAAGAAAAACCAAGAGAAAGGAGAAAAAAGGTAACAACTTAAAAGGCACGAAAAATAAACATGGTAAGAAGATAAGTAGCTCAGTTTGACAGCAGAAACAGCCAAAACTATCATAGCCTAGCTGTTTCACATAATGGAATTCTGTAGTAGAAAGCAAAACAAACAAAGTAAGGGTATCACCACGCACATTTCCAGTAGCATAAAAGCATACCTGCATTTTCTCTCTCCTCACGTTGATTAAGAACAGTTCCCTTATTGTAAGCCATTCCTTTGACCTTATGTCATTGAACCAAGTGTTAACATTTACCAACTAAATCAATATGAAAAACTTGCACGGTGGAAGCTCAAACTCATGAAAAGATTTGGCAGTTGACTTTTAAAAATTTATATGCCCAAAATAATGTGGCATTACAACTCATACAAATACAGCTTGTAAAAAAATCACAAAAATACGTAAAAATAAGGTATGGCGTAAAGACACTGTCTAAGCTTAGTGATTATTCACCATCCAACTTTTCAAGACGTATTATTGAAGAGTGGTCACAAAGAACCTTCTAGATCTCAAGATTAATTAGATTATCTGCACTACATGAAAAGACTACTCTAATGACACAGGCAGAAAATATTAATGCACCAGAGTAAATATGCACACAAGGATTTGATTCCAGTTTTAAGTTGTAATTCTCAAAAAAAGGTGTCCTTCACCAGCAACTTCAAACTTAATATGACTAGTCCAGTTAATACTATCTAAATTCTACATTACTTTGATTTGCACTCCCTTCTCATATTCTTTTAATCTTTTCATCCTAATAGCCAGCACATATATCTTACTGAATGCCAATAACATAAGGACAAAAGACAATACCAGAGCACGAAACAGACATCGCCCATCCCCTGTAACCTTCTGAACTGAAAAATGCTCAAGTTTCTTCATTGCGGGAGAGTGTCCACTACTGTGAAGACATAGTGATAGGGAAACTCGTCAAAACCCAAAGCATTGAGAAAAGAGTTCAAATATAATCCACTTTTTTAAAGCATTCAACCCTATCATTCAAATCTGTTATTCTGAAAGCCCCTTATTAAGGATGAATTCCTGAAATTAAGATACAATTGTGACTATGTAAATTTGGAGACAAATACATAGACCCACTTTGTTCCCCTCAACTATAACAATAAAATCATATGTCAAATGTATTTTCTACCGCTATGCATCGCATGAAATTATTGTCAATTCGAATCCAATACAGAAAAGTTCTCCATCATGCGTATATAATCATCTTCAATCTTATTTTCACCAATATGTTGCCCTTGTAACAACACCAGATTAACATGGAGTTTAAAATGAAGTATAGGAACTGTCAGCAGGACTAAAAGTTACAGTATTTCTGCTCCTTATTTTTGACACCCGGTTGAAGTGATCCATGAAAAGCCTATTTTGATTAAGAAAGTGTCTTATAACCTCTCTGTGAGCTTCTTTTAAACCTAATTCAACACACTCCATGGTGTACCTTGTCAGAATAAGCTTTTCAAATCCAATTTCAGCATTGTATAACTTACTAACAAATGCTTCATTAGTCTGTTTATCCAAACACACATCCTCCTCCACACTTCATTGACTACAATATTATAACAACAATTAACATATATAATGAAATTAAAAACGATAAACGTTTAGGAACAAATTAACATATTTTTTTCATATCAGAACTGAATTGAAAATGAATGTCACGTAAATATATTAAAAACATATTTCAACCTAAGAAATTAATAAAATGACAGATAGACACGTAAGAAAAGGACAAAAATGAAAGAAGAAATTGCAAACTCACAAGGATGAGCCAATTCTAGCGAAAAAGAGAGCGCTACGATTCCCAATCCCAAACAAGCTTGTGATGTTGTTCGGAGGAGTAGCAACTGAAGGAACAGGGGAAGAAACAAGCTCGAATTTCGCAGTCCCATTTCTCAGTTGCTCGAGAATATCCTCTGACGGACACAAAAAATAGTGAAAAGAGTGTCTTAATTTTTGCTTGTTCTTTGTTTGGTGAGATAGAGACGAAAGGAAGATAAAAGAAAGTAAAGAAGAAATTGTGGATTCAGATGGGAGTTGTGAGATTACCATTGAATTTGAAAGGCTTGTGTGCCATGAAATGAGAGCGACTGTAACGTAGGAGGAGACAAGTGTCACGAGGTTATGTAAGGCTGCTTTGGTCTTCCAAACGCAAGAAGAGGAAGAACTGAAGTAAACGTCTTTTCTAATCTGGAAAAAGAAGGACCATGTTAGTTTCACTCTATTCTTCTTTTTTATTTTAAAATTTCGTTTATACTTTTTTTTATTACTTAAATATAACATTTTATTATTAAAATAAATTATAAAATCAAAATAAGAGAAAAAAAGCGATATCAAATAATCATTCTATATAAAATATATGGTTAAGTATGTTTTTAGTCTCTAATGTAACGTCCCAAAAACTGAAAACTGAATAACCTCGATAAATAAAATCTCATAAGGTATGAAAGTATACACTACATTGGACATACCCAGATTACAACAAAAGGGACCCCACATGGCCCAACCAGAAATGTACTGAAAGAAACAAATAAAAGCACTAGGCCTTGTTCAAACAATAAGAGCATAAGAAACATAAAATCTTCCAGTAGTGGGCCCCACACCTGTTCAATTCATCAAGCTGCAGCATCCTATTACCATCACCACTACCAGGGGTCCTCACATTGCTCACATCAATAGAATTGACGATCATTGCAAGGGAGGAAAACCACGCACACAACCATACAAACAAGCGAAAGGGTAAGCTAGTGCACATAATTCATACTTTATAATAATCATCATTCAATCACATAATCAAGCACAATTGACGGAAACGCTCACATAAAACACCAAAACCCTTTCAAGACTACAAGACTTGACTATCCGGATACGCACAATGAGGCACCACCACGTCGAGACAATGGAATTAAGTCTTAGCAGTGAGGCATCACCACGAGGCCTTCGCGGAATTACACCCTTACAAGAGGCACCACCATGTGGCCTACGTGGAATTACGTTTTGGCCTTGAGGCACCACCACGATACTCGCATGGAATTACGTCCTTAACTCGAGGCACCACCGTGAACTCCTCCTCAGAAGGGTCCACGGAATTATGTCCAATAGATGAGGCACCACCATGAGCTCTCACTACAAGAGTCATGGAATTACGCCCTACCCACACATTGAACATGGTCCACCAACCAATCAGAAGTTCCCATAATACTAACATCATGTATAACAACCCCATCATGCAACTCATGCTTTCCAATTCATATAACATACAACCACATACCATTCCCACCGCAACTTCATATATCAATCATGGCATCATCCCTCAACCCACAAAGTAAAGCATTTAGATCAAACAAGCAATCACACATTAGTGCACCATTCAACAATAACACCCCAACCTACCCACTGCCTCGCTCAAGCAAGCAGGGCTCGTTCAAGCGAGGGGGTCCTCTCGCTTAGGCGAAACCCTTCTCGCCCAAGCGAGATCGCGAAAGGGAAAGAGCGAACTCTACGAGGTCTCGCTCAGGCGAGTCCCCTCTCGCCTAGGCGAGACCACTCCTCGCTCAAAAATAAAAACCTCTCGTCTAAGCGAGAGATCGAGCAGCAGGTCCTGGGCGAGCCTCTGCTAATCTCGCCTGGGCGAGGCAAACTCGCTTGAGCGAGAAAACCAGTGCCTGCCATTATTCCTTTGAGTGACAGCCACCCGCATGCATCCACACAGTTCAACATGCATTTTCAACCGATTAAATTCACACACAGACCGTTCAACCATCACATACTCATCAAACAGGCAGATTCTACCAAAAATATGGTAAGGTCTATCTTCCCTTACCTGGAAAAGCTAACAGAAACTTCGATACGTAGACGTGAACACCACAACTCTACAAGCAGACCCAAGACTAGAATACGATGGAACAAAGAAACAGAGTAAGGTTACTACAAAACCCTAACTGGAACAATCGAACCGCAGCCGGGAAAGATTAGTCATTAGCTAGCAGAATACTTACTTGGAAAGTAGAAACGAAGCCGAGCTTGGTTTGATCGAGATTGCGTAAACCCTAACAGAGCTCTCTAGGTTAGTGGAGGGAGACGGCTACGTTCTACGAATGAGTGAGAGTAATTGTGTTAGAACAGATTAGGGTTTGATTTTATCCCCTGGACCAGCCCTTAGGCCCATTACACTAGGACAACCCTTTTAGGTTAGGGCAGAAAAGGAAAAAATTAATTAGGCCTTACATCTAATCTTTGATGTGAAATTTAAATTTTGTTTCAAATTTTAATATATTTGGATCTTCAAATTTACAAACTAAATGGATAATATTTTTAATCTTACTAGTTTATGACTTGTGCATACGCACGAATTTTTTTTCTTCTGTTTTATATAAAATAATAATATAATATTTATTATATTTATTTAAATGAATTTAAAATTTATATATTTAATAACTAAAAATACTAATAATAATATTATAAATAATTATAAATTATAAAGTTTTAAAAGATTAAAAATTTATTTAATAAAATTATGTAGTACAATAACATTTTTTATAATTAAAAAAATATTTATAATAATAACAACATTATCAATAATAATAATAAAAATGTTTATGCTAAAATTATTAATATAAATATTAATACTAAGACTAATATTAATAACAATAATTTATAACTATACATATTTTTGGTGTCCTCTTTTAATTTTTTAGAGTTATCTTTTTAACTATTATTTTTAAATTGAAATCATTATTCTTATATAAAAGTTACTTTTCAGTTTTATTATTTTATTAATTTTAGAAATTAATTTTTATTTTAAATAATTATTTTAAGATAAATGAACAACAAAACAAATAAAAAGTGTAAATAATTAAGATATGCTTTTATAGTAAACAAAAAAATGTGTGTCTAACTATTATAATAATAATAATAGTAATAATAATAATTATTATTATATCACTATAATAATATCATGTAGTAATATAATAATAATAATTATTATTATTACTATAAATGTAATATAATTATCATCATAAAAAAATTATTTTTTGGTTCTTTTAATTTACTAATTTTAGTAACTACTTTTTGAGTTTAAAAATTTAAATGTAAATCAACAAAAAAACAAATAAAAAATACACGTAATTAAGATATGATCCCATATTAAATAGAAGTAAGATGTGTATCTCACTATACTAATAATAATAATAATAATAATAATAGTAATAATAATAATAATAATAATAATAATAATAATGCTATAATAATATCCAGTGATAAAAAATAATAATAATACAACAACAACATATGTAAAGATATACACATCTTTAGTGTCCTCTTTGTTTTATAATTTTATTCTATTAATTATTATTTTTTAAATTTAAATAATTTTTTATAATAAAAGAATTCTTATCAATTCTATTATTTTACTGATTTTGTAACTACTTATTTGAATTCAAATAATACTCAGATGTATACATAAAAAAACAACACAATAAATAAAAAATTGCAAGTAATTGAGATATGCTTTCATAATAAACAAAAGTAAAATGTGTGTTTAATAATAATAATAATAATAATAATAATAATAATAATAATAATAATCTATAACAATATATAAACATGATTTCCTCTTTTGTGTTTACATTTCAAAATACCAATTTTACCCTTTAAAATATAATTATTTATAAAAAATTTTAAAATTGACAGTTACTTTTACAATTTGTTTATAAAATCGTCTATCTCTGCTCTCATCTTTTTCTCTAATTATCACCGTTATTCTCTCATCTCTTCTGATATACTTCACTTTATTTTAATAAATATAATTTTATTTTATATATTAACTTAATAACATTACATTATCATCACTTACTAATATATATCACGTATATTTAAAAAATGTGTACACAATGGCGTGACAACGCTTGTGTATACGCTAGTAATAATAACGATAATAATATCACTATAATAATATCCCGTAGGGATAAAAATACTAATACCAATAGTAATAATAATAATATCACTATAATAATATCTCGTAGTGATAACAACAACGACCATTGCAATAATAATAATAATAATAATAATAATAATAATAATAATAATAATAATAATAATAATAATAATAATAATAATACCACCATAGTAATATAATAATAATAATTATTATTATAAAAGTAATATAGTTATTATAATAAACAACTTAATTTTCAGTTCTATTAATTTACCAATTTTAGTAACTACTTTTGTAGTTCAAAGACTTAAAGGTAAATCAACAACCAAACAAAGAATTGCAAATATTTGAGATATGATCTCAAATTAAATAAAAGAAGAATGTGTGTTTCACTGTACTACTACTACTGATAATACCGCTATAATAATATCTCGTGATAAAAAAATCATAATAATAATAATACATCAACTACATATATGTAAATTGATACACATCTTTGGTGTCCTCTTTTTGTTTTTAAAATTTTATCCTCATAATTATTATTTTTTAAATTTAAATAATTTTTCATTATAAAAAATTTATTTTCAATTTTATTATTTTACTACTTTTGTAACTACTTATTTGAATTCAAATAATACACAAATGTATAGATAAATAAACAACACAATAAATAAAAAATTACAAGTAATTGAGATATGCTCTCATAATAAACAAAAGTAAAATGTGTGTTTAATAATAATAATAATAATAACAATAGTAATAATACTATCACTATAATAATATCCCATATTGATAAAAATATTAATACCAATAGTAGTAATAATAATAATAATAATAATAATAATATCACTATAATAATATCTCGTAGTGATAAAACCAACAATAATTCCAATAATAATAATAATACCACTATAGTAATATAATTATTATTATTATTATTATAAATCACTAACACAAAAAAGCCTTATAACGTCACCCATATAACGTCTGCCCAGAAAAAAAAACCACGTTAAAAATGACCAGTGACATTTTTGTAGATTATTTGACTTTTTTAACGTCTGCCCATTCCAACACAGACGTAATTTAACTTCTGACCCACAGTACCCCGACGTTATGTAAAAATTAACGTTTGAGCTCTTTGTCCCCGACTTAATTTAACGTCTGTACCACACCTAGCCGGCTTAGCCTGATTATAGCCGTAAAACCCGTCTACATAGCCCTCAAAGACGCAAATAATCACCATGTATGAATGAGTAACAGTACTCGGCCTAAGCCGTTAAAGGGTAACCGACCTAAGCCGCTAACTTAGGATAATTAAGCAATAACTTGACAAATTTAGAGCATTACCAGCAAGGCCTCTAAGGGCCCACGATAATCGAACTAAGGGGCCTGGCCTAAGACCCAGGCCCACCTACGACCAAAGAAGGGGCCCAGCCCATTACGTGGCTAAACATAATTAATAATCTATAAATATGTATGGACCCCAGCAATTAAAGGTACGCATTCATTACTCTCTTAATTACGAGATTTGACTTTTTGAGAGTTTTTGCTGACTTGAGCGTCAGAGTCTCTTCCGCAGGTAACCCCTCTCGGGTCCAAACCGATCCAAACCGAGATACCCACAGATGGCATATACCAGCTAGGAGGAAGCCTACTGAGGAGATTGCAGATTGGGATAAGGTAACGCTTGTGTCTGATATATCTTATTTGTTCTCTGCAAGAACAATTGGTGCCCACCGTGGGGCATGAGATAATACTTTACGGACCAACCTGCATTCTCTCAAAGATGGTTTCTACCCGCAGCAGAGCAGGAGTTAACAAGCAAGTTGAAGTAGGCCTCGCAGCACCTGCTACTACCACCCCGGACTTGGCGCTATCCTAGACGGTCAAGCCAAGATGCAACAAGAATTGGCTAATTTGAAGAAACACAGTGTTGATGAGCTAGAGGCACTACGACAAGAAAACTCACGGCTAAGGCGAAAGATCGAAGCCGATCCCACTCAAAAGGGAAAGGCTAAGGAAACATCTGATGCCGCAAGGTCCCCAGCTTTCCAGCCCACTAAAGAGGAAAGCGAGTACAATCCTACCCCGCACACCTTCACCACCACTCAACACACTCCCATCCTCTCAACCCATCATACACACTTCCATCCCACCCTCCCAAGAAACACCGTGGCTCCTACACCCGCCGCCACCCTACCCACCACCCACATCCCACCTTACAATATCCCTTCCACCCTACCCGCCACCCACATCCCACCCTACAACATGCCTCCCACCCTCCCTACCACCCATATTCCCCTTACAACTTTACATCAACTTTTCCCACCCTCGTTCACTATCCCATCCCCCATCACCCGCTCCTATCCACACAACCTAGACGTCGTCATCCTTTTACTGATTTCATCGCCAACACCCCCCTCCCTGCCCAATGGGAACCTTTCACACTGGAACGCTACACAGGTGAGACCGATCTAGACGAACACCTCAAGGTCTATATCACCCACGTCGTCCTCTACATTTCTCACGATGTCATTTTCTGCAAGACCTTTCCTACCACCCTTAAAGGTCCTACCCTCGAGTGGTTTACCACCCTTCCGCCATACTCCATCGACTGCTTCAACACCCTCTCCCACATGTTTACCACTCACTTTGCCGGCAACAGCCCACATCAAACTACAACCATCTCCCTTCTTGGCGTCAGACAGGAACAAGACGAGACGCTCCAGGCTTTCATTGACCGCTTCAGTAAGGCTGCCCTTTGCACACCACACCTTAATCAGGAATTGATCCTTCAGTGCATGGCACTCACTCTCAAACCCGGCCCCTTCGCTAACAACGTATACCTCCACCCACCCGCCTCCATGCATGAGTTGAAACTCCACGCCGTCGACTACATCCACATGGAGGAGATGCAAACTCTCCATACCAAATTCTGTAATGACTATACACCCACTGCAACAACCCCCATACACAACCTCCCCGACTTGATCCTAGACCCTGAGAACCCCGACAACCTCGCTTCACCAGATATGCACCCCTAAACGTTCCTCGATCCCGTCTCCTTGATGAAGCCCTACAGGCCGACCTCATACCACCACCACGCAAGACGACCACTCCCCATAACGCGAACATGACTAAATATTGCCTATATCACCGAAACCACGACCACACCACAGAGGAATGCAAAGCACTCCAAGACAAGATTGAAGAATTGGTTCGTGCTGGCCACTTCCGTCGCTTCATCCATCGAGATGACCACACTCCAAGATTCGATCACCCTCCACGCTCTGACCACCGACGCCCTCCCCGTGATCCTCGCCATGACAAACGTCCAAGTCAACTCACTAACCGCGACCCCAACCTACGCACACCGACCCCCCACTACGCGACACCATTAACACCATTTCTGGTGGCTTTGCTAGTAATGGATCCACCTCATCCACAAGAAAGAGACACCTCCGCCATATACAATTAATCAACCATATCACCCACTCCCACCATAGATGCCGCATGCCCCCATAACCTTTACAGATGATGATTTCCATGGCCTCAATCACCAGTAGGATGACCCCATGGTCATCATGGTGGAGTTGGAAAATTATGCTGTCAAGAAGGTCCTCATCGACCAAGGTAGTTCAGTTGATATCCTCTATTGGGCAACATATCATAAACTCCAGCTCCCCACCACCGCCATGGTTCCATACGATGAACCCATATATGGCTTATCAGGGGAAAAGGTCTCCACCCGTGGCTACATAGATCTCCATATCATTTTCTACGATGGCGCTCAAACCAAGACAATCCCTATCTGTTTCCTCGTCGTTGACGCGCCCCCATCCTATAATGTCCTCCTCGCCCGACCATCCTTCAACACTCTTGGCGCAGTCGTATCCACACCTCACCTGACCATGAAATTCCCATCCCCATCCAGAGATATCCTTACCATCCACGGCAAACAACGGCTCACGCGCGAATGCTACATGGCCAGCCTCCGCCCATAACTTCCCATCCTTCAAACCAATCATATTGAATGACCACCCGGCTCTGACATAGCCTTAACTAGAGATGATTTAGACCCTAGAGTAGGCCGGGATGCCCGCCTCGAGCCGGTCGAAGAAACTACACCACTGGAACTACGTAATGGTCGCACTATCAAACTTGGCATTGGCTTACAACTCGAACAGCGTGACATCCTTACACCCACCCTAATCAGCAACACAGACCTCTTTGCCTAGTCAGCCACCGACTTACTCGGCGTTGACCTTCAAGTCGCATCCCACAAACTCTCCATTTACAAGGAGGCCAAATATGTCTCCCAGAAAAAACGAAAACTCGGTGAAGAACGTCGATTAGCGGCCAAGGTTGAAACCGACAAGTTACTCCACGCAGGGTTTATCGAAGAAGCCCACTACTCCACTTGGCTCTCGAACGTCATTTTGGTCAAGAAAGTTAATGGCAAGTGACGAATGTGCGTCGATTACATAGATCTCAATAAAGCTTGTTCTAGGGACGCCTACCCCTTACCCAACATTGATCGACTAGTTGATGGTGCAGTTGGTAACAAAGTTCTTAGTTTTCTTGATGCATACTTTGGTTACAACCAGATTCCCATGGCCACATCCGACATGAACAAAATCGCCTTTATTACAAACGATGTCAACTACTTCTACAAAGTCATGCCATTCGGCCTCAAAAATGCAGGAGTAACGTATCAGCGACTAATGGATAAGGTCTTCAGCCACATAATGGGTAAATGTGTTGAGGTATACGTCGACGATATGGTCGTCAAATCCCCGAGTCATCAACAACACGTTCAAGACTTGTCTATTGTCTTCTCTGCATTATGGCAATACAACCTCCGCCTCAATCTCGAAAAATGTGTCTTTGGCGTTGATCGTGGTAAATTCCTCGGTTTCATGCTCACAGAACGTGGCATAGAGGCTAACCCCAAGAAATGCAATGCCATCATTGAGATGCGAAGCCCCAGCAGTGTCAATAACATAAATATATCCACAAACGTGCATCACATTAAAAAGCAATGAAAAATATTGTACGGGTTATTACAAACTTAGGATTCATTATCAATAGCAATCATAAACTATATCCTAAGCTGCCTTGTCGTCGTCACCCCCCACGGTCGCCCCCGCATTCACGTCCTCATTCGTCATGGCCTTCTCTACCTCCTCTTCAGGGCTGCTCTCGGCTTCATTGATGAGTTGGCCGTCCACCACATCTTTGTTCACATCAAACCTCGGATCCGCCACATCCACCTTCTTGCAAAAAAAGGTCGCCTGCCTCACCCCTTTCTGAAACCCATTGATATGATCTTGGATGATGCAGCTTTTCAAGTCCTCGAGCTCGACTTCTACCCCTTCATGTTTTTCCTTCAACTCATCATAATCCGCCTCAAGGTCAGTTATTTTCCCTTTAAACTTCTCTTCTAAGTCCAAGCAGCGAACCTTCTAGGTCCCCAATCTTTTCTTCTCCTCCTTCCACTCTTCCCTCTCCTTCTCTCACATCGCCTTTTCTTCCGCAAACTTATCAACCTTACCCTGTAGCTCCTCCAACTTCTCACGGTTCCCTTCCTTCACCTATCTTCGATATAACGACCCCACGCGACGCCCCAATATTAGCGCTTTGTTGCTAAACTCCACCATCGTCCTCACCAGGTGGTCCGGCTCCATGATATTTATTGAATTAATCAGTATCTCCAGCATGTTGATTTCAATATCTTTCCTAACAGTCGTCTCCGGCGGCTCAATCAAACCGGCTTCCGGCCCCTTCACGCCACTGGACGACCCTTGTCCCAACAAAGCAGCCCTCACTTTCTTAACATATTTGACCCTGCCAGGCCTGGCCGACAACTCGGCTTTCCTCTTCATGCCGCCGTGTACATGCACCTCCACCAAGGACTCTTGTAAATTTGGAACTTCAGTGTTCCCGGCCGCTTTCGCCTTAACCGCCTTCTCCTTCCTTAGCGCTTAGAAAAGGGTCAAATTCTTCTTCCCAACTTGAGTCATATGTCTTGCATTGAACACACCAAAGTTTGATTAGTTAACTTAGACACATTGAAACAGTTGAAATCACAAACAGATACCTTCAATATCAATTATCGGATGAACCGAATTATAAACCCCAACTAAGCCCTTAGTGGGCAGTGTATCCGTAAACTTCATCATCACCTCCATCACCTCCCTATCCGCCGCCGACAACTCATCGATGTTCATGTCCTTATACTGCTAGGGGTTACCCGTCCAACTAAAAGGGAACTTGGTACTCCCATCGGCGTTGAGGAAATACGACCTCCCTCCCTCCTTCACCACCACTTTGAAAAACCCGTCCTTGAACTGTTTGAACGATTGCGTAAATGCGTCCAACCTGATTATAGTCGGCCTACTCACCAACGATAGCCATGTTGTCGGTTGTCGGGGCCTTGTGTCGTAAAAGTATAAATATGCAAGGGGAGAAGGCTGCAGATACAACGACTGACATAGGACACAGAAGGCCTGCAAGTACGCCTAGTTGTTCAGATGCAATTGAGTAGGTGCTACGTCTAATAGGCGGAGCACCACCATAACAAAGTCGTCTAACGACAACCTAACATGCAATTGTGAAAAATGACACATGTACATATAAAAGAACTTGTCGGCAGCTCCTTCTTGCCCATGGCAAACGCGCTCAACAACGCTCACCTGCTCCAACGACACTATATCACGGTCCACGTCCCTTGCAATGACAGGAGTACAATTCAGCCATGAGTTCAGCAGCCTAGACCATCGAAACAATGACGACTGGTTTCGAACATCAACCGCAACCCAATCGTAACCGGCCTTCGCCAGCCAGCTACTCTTTGCTATCTCCTCGGGAAGGTCTTCCCTCACTTCAGTTATCGTCTCCATAGGAATTCTCCCCACCACAACCATTAGGCTAACACTCCCCTCCTCAAGACGCCTACCTACATTCTCTCTAGACCGCACACTCCCACTACTTGACGATGACAACGACACATTATCACTAGTACTAGACATACCTTTTGAGAATGAAAGATGCCGACAGATACAAGAGACTAATCGGACAGCTCTAATGCACGCAAATCTCTGATTTCAGAATTCTTACAAATGTGCCAACAAAAATAAACTCTCCACGCAATCCGCATTTATAAGTGATGATTCCAAACGACACAACTTCTTCCCGCCAAAATTCACAACCCATATGAAGCATCACAATGCACACCAAAGGTCACAACCCTTAAAAATGACAGCGCAAAACCCCTTCGATTAGACCTCTGACATCTGCCACCCTTTCACCTGCCACAAACCTATTCAGATACCAAGCCTTAACATTGTTTATCCCACTTAAAGGCTGGGGGACTGGTGTACCACACCTAGCCGGCCTAGCCAAACACACTTCTCATCCTTTGTCGCTATAGCTATACCGGCAAAGACTAGGGGACTGGTGTACCACACCTAGACGACTTAGCCTGATTATAGCCGTAAAACCCGTCTACATAGCCCTCAAAGACGCGAATAATCACCATGTATGAACGAGTAACAGTACTCGGCCTAAGTCGTTAAAGGGTAACCAGCCTAAGCCGCTAACTTAGGATAATTAAGCAAGAACTTGACAAATTCAGAGCACTACCAGCAAGCAGGGGCCCAAGCAGGGGCCCAGCCCATGACGTGGCTAAACATAATTAATAATCTATAAATATGTATGGACCCCAACAATTAAAGGTACGCATTCATTACTCCCTTAATTACGAGATTTGACTTTCTGAGAGTTTTTGCTAACTTGAGCGTCAGAGTCTCTTCCGCAGGTAACCCCTCTCGGGTCCAAACCGAGATACCCATAGATGGCATATACCAGCCGGGAGGAAGCCTACTGAGGAGATTGCGGATTGGGATAAGGTAACGCTTGTGTTTGACATATCTTATTTGTTCTCCGCAGGAACAACGTCTCACCCACTTTGTCCCGACTTAATTTAACGTCTGACCCTCTCTGCACTGACGTTAAGTAACATCTGACCACGCAACCCCAACGTCAATTTTTAAGTTTTCTCTACGCGAAATGCAGAAACCGTAACTGTTTCGTCGTGCCATAAATTTTTCGCGAAGCTTCTCCGTCAGCGACCACCATTCCGAGCTCCTCCAAGTAATTTTTGAACGTTTTTCACCACCAAACTTATTGGGATTTTTATAATAATATTTGTAAAATTATGAAATAAAATTATATTTATTGTTATTTGTAAAATTGGACTAATTGTATTTGATTTTTTAATATTATTATTGCATTAATTTTTATTTTATGTATGTAGATTTATTATGGATTCATTGTGGACCAAGGTCGATCTTCCGTCTATAGATTCATTGAACCTCAAACCATTCAACCTTCGGGAAACTCACATGACCACATCAAACTTTATTTGCAAACATGTTTGGTTGAGTCAAATAGAGAGATATACTTTGCGTCATACATTGATGCATAGGTGTTTTTGCTAGTAATATTATATGAAGTATTATTAATTATTTCTGCTAAGTGATAGAGGTCGTACCCCACCAAATTAAAACAGATAAAATGCAGTATATGAAAGTGAACCAAGTCGTCTCCCAACGACCAATATTTTCATTCAAAGCTTCAATTTCCAGATGAACACAACAATAACACAAAGGGGGGGGGGTTGGCAGATTCACACAAAATTGCTAAATTCTAATAGAAACAACGAAACTTAATTAAACACATAATTCAAAATGTACTGATTCCTTGATTCCACTGAAAATCCACCAATCACAGGTTACTAAATCAATTATTTTATCCAATTTACTCTCATGAAATTCGAATTAATCAACTATGCGAAAATTAACACAGCTTCATTATGCCATTAAGCATAGCACACATCCTTCTTTTAATTTAACACACAAATAGATTAAGCAACTGTGGCAGAACCCGAACACACTAAGCATGACAAGGGTTCTGAAATTGTGGAAAACATGGACCCATGATTAAGCATCACAAATTCCATTTCATTCAAAGCTACAAAATTGAATAGGATGAAGAGAAAATACGAATTAGAGTGCACTGTAAAACATCAACCTCATGGTTTTAATTCAGTTTCTTCAAGGAACCAATACGAAAAACTTAGCTACACATGGAAAATCGAATAATCAACCACTTCAAATCTGAAACAGAACATCAAACTCAAAAACCCTAACCTATGAATTCTGAAAACGCAAATTAAAAGCAAATAGAGATTTCAAAGCTTCAATGGAATGTAAAACGGTGTTGTGATATATAAACACGAAAACCCCATTAATGGGTGCTGTTCCAAGTTTATAAAACCCACAAAACGAGCTGCCCAAGATAGAAAACGAATTCAAAACGTAAAACCCTCAATGGGTGCTGTCAAATGTGCATAAAAACGGTAAAAACTAGCCAAAAATGTGAAGAACCGCAAGGGGCACCTCCATGGAAGCTTGGAGAACGAAAATGGTGGTTGGAGAGAATGTAGAAGATGAAGTTGCGGCTGCTAGCATGGAAGGAGACCTAATTCTCGTGGTCACATCCACTCTGTCACTCATATTTACAAAATTGTCACTCTGCCACTCAGAATTCAAAAAATGTCACTCTTGGGCCTCTAATGTTGGCCCATTCACTCTACTGACGTGGAAATGACATGGAAATGATGTGGAAATGATGTGGTGACTCTCTTCAACTTAATATTGATGTCCAAGCTCCAAAATTGCTTCACCCAATACCTAAAAATAATTAAAAACAAAAATTAGGCCAAATAATGTGAAATTAGTCCAAATTTGGAACAGTGGCCCAATAAAGCCCAACAGATGAAAATCACTCTAAAGATGAACAATTAAGCACTGATCAACTGTCTAATAGGTACACAAAGGCTAGTGGAATGGAAGAAAATAATGACTCATCACTAAGTACTTGTGATTGATGTAGGTATCATTGGCAACTATGTGTCATCATTCCAAGACAATGCACAATTGTATGGTTTTATTTATGCCATAGGAAGATTCCACCTGCTTTGAAAAACATGTTACAAGAGTAAGTATTACTTTTGTTCAATCCTAACCTATCTATCTACTTAGTTATAAAAACTAACATATGTTTTATGTTTACAAAATTTCATTACAGGTGTGGGTAAGCCTAGAGGCCAACAACTTAAAGTATTATATCCAAAGGTTAGAACTCATTTAGTTTAAAGTTATTAATTTCTGTATGTCAACTTATGACTTTGATATGTGTTTATTTTATTTGTAATGTTTAGTGTAACAAGCAAGAAGATTCATGGGAATGTGGATATTATGTCATGTCTTGGATAAGAACAATCATTCGAGCTGCAATTAAAGATGAATGGATAGAGGTAATAAT
>Ga0214543_1002890_pt1 | contig 33757 bp, 28 predicted proteins | sample CNSS2metaG_FD_160094 | JGI IMG/M metagenome (GOLD analysis project Ga0214543, IMG submission 160094) | Root nodule microbial communities from cowpea collected in UCLA plant growth center, Los Angeles, California, USA - CNSS2 | ecosystem: Host-associated > Plants > Roots > Nodule | place: USA... | reverse complement strand
AAGTATGAATTCTAGGACGTCTTTCTTGGAAAAATTCCAATTTGATCCTTCGATGTATGCTTTCCAGAGTTGATACTGGTATAATTTGTCTTTGTTAAGAGATAATCCTTTTAAAGGATCATGTTCTAATAAAGCTTGTGTTTCTGGATTCATGTCTGTGTACAACTTGATTACATGAGTAGCTGTACTCGTGGAGGAAATGACACTTCTTGGAGAAGAAGTAATGTGCAAGAGTACATTGTTCATGTGTTCAGCTTGTATTTCATTTACTATAGAGTTTATTTCTGGTGTTAAAGAGTGAAACCTATTTGTAGGTGGAATTGAAATAGTTTGTAAACAACCAGCTTCTAGAAGTAATTGAGGACTTATTACAAGGTCCCTGTATAACTGGTTATTGAAGGTTTTTAGGTCTATTTGGGCCCGTCGGATAATGAATTTTATCTGGCAGGTGCAATCTTTGTTTACCGTTTTGCAATAATCTGAAGATTCCAAACAAGGATTTCTAGGATTAAAGTAGGTTTGTGTTTTGACGAAAAGTCCATTATAGTTTTGGGCTTCTGAATGAACTTCAAAAAGGAATTCTTGTATGATTCCAAACTTTGCTAGAAGAATGTTTGGATTGATATGTGTTGGGATGCTATAGGAGGCAGCATATATGTGTATTTGGGCTTTTGGTTCTAATACGAGGCCCATCTTAATTTTTTCTTCATCAATAGTTGTAATTTTAAAGCCATCTAGGCTTTTTCTGCAGAATTAAATACTTTGTAAGTGGACCAAAATTGGTCTTGTTTTGCCTCAGCGAGGTCTTTGTATGAAGTGTATACTCCTTTGTTTGGCCCTGTGATTAAGGCAAAATGTGTAAACCCTTTCCCTGAAGGAGAGACTGGTGAAGTTAACAAAACTCCTTTATTGTCAGTGCTGCAAAAATTGTATAATGCACTAATAATGCTTTGTTTTACTTTTGCAACTTGGTGCTCATTCTGAGTTGTGTGTTTTGGAATATTCTAAATATTGTCAATTAAAACATTTAATTTGACATTTGTATTTTCTCTGCCAGGAAAGTGGTAGTGATTTGTGAGTATAGGCAATTCTTGTTTGCCATACTTTGTGTATTGTTCTACCACAAAGGGAGATTTAACTGCTTTAGGACCTAAAGATCCTTTCTTTGTATTTTGTGTAAATTCCATTTCTGGATTTTTGTACCTGCAATATGGAAACAAACAGATTAGGCAACAAAATGGCTAAGCTTTTGTAAGTTTTGTTCTAGAACTCTGATGTTGGCTTTGTATGAGGCAAGTGTATAGGCAAATTGGAAAGGATTATATTGAAATAATTCAATTCTACGTAGCCTGAGTTTGGCTAGCTTTCTTTTGAACCTTTTTATCTATTTTGTGATTTCAATAGTAGGATTAGGGCTAAAGGTAGGACTGACTCCTAAAGGCTGTATTGGTTGTATTATGACCCGAAATCCAGGAGGGATTTCAGAATCTTGAATACGCAAGATATTCATGTTTTAACAGTGTTTGGAAGGCTTTTGAGTCTTTACTTTTGAATGATGTACCTGGAAAGGATATCAGTAAACATATTGTCAGATCCTTTAATATGTTCAAAGTTTATAATTTTTCCAGAGTTTACATAGTCTCTAAAAAGTAACCATCGTCTGTGAGGTTTTTGGTCATTATTAATTTTGTTTTTTCCATAAGAAACAATTGCTTCACAATCAGTTCTAATGGTTATTTCTGGTTTGTTTATCAAAAATAATTTAAATGCTTCCAAAGCGTGTATAATTGCATTAACTTCATAGTCAGTGCTATTTTGGTAGACTTGTGGTTTAACATTATATTTTCCAGAGGCGTACCTACATATTTGTTCATTGGTTTTTGGTAAATATTTATTTTTCTTCTTTTTTAGGATAGCTCCCCATCCTGATTCACATCCATCACATTCAACAACTAAGTAATCTGAATCTAATGGTAATTGTAAAGTAGGTAATTTATTTACCTTTTGTTTTATATTCTGAACCAATTTTATATCTTCAGAATTAAACTTTCTTTCTCCTTTCAGAGAAGTTTTGTTGTATAAAGGGGCAGTGTATTTTCCCAAATCTGGGATAAAACTTCTAGCATAATTTAGGAGTCCTAAAAAAGATCTTAGGGTTTTTATGTCTTCCATTTTATCAGGAAAGTCTTGGATTTTCTTAGAAATGTGAGGTTGAAGTTTTATGGTTCCATTACCTATTTCTGTTCCAAGGAATTCTATGAAATTTTTACAAATCTCCATTTTTGCTTTTGATACAATTAAACCATATTTTTCAAGTTTATATAATACTTGTTTTAAATGAAAGTAATGATCTTCTTTTGTTTTGGAAAAAACTAGTATATCATCTATATAGACACAAGTAAAAGATTTTGGAGTCATTAAAAATGTTATCCATTTTTCTTTGAAAAATTGCTGGACCATTTTTAAGACTGAAAGGCATTACATGCCATTCATATAATCCTTCAGAACAAGAGAAGGCTGTCCATTTTATAGATTCAGGTTCCATTTTTACTTGATGGAATCCACTTTTAAGGTCAAATTTTGAAAACCATTTTGCATTTTGAATACGGTTTATAAGTATCTCTTTAGATGGAATTGTATATCTATCTTCGATTGTGTTATCATTTAAACATTTATAATTGTAAACCATTCTAGATTTACCTCTCTTTTGTTCAGAAGATTTATTTACTATGAAAGCAGGACTCTTGTGAGGACTTTCACTTGGAGCTATTACTTTTAGTTTTAGACGATGGTCAATATGCAATCGACACTCTTCTTGTTCCCAATTATTGAACTGTATATCTTTAGTTTTTATAATTAAATCATGGTTGATTATGTTTAATTTACAAGTAATAGGATCACGATCCCAAAATTTTGTAGGATCTTCTCTTATTATACTAGTTTTATTTAACCTATCCAAAATCTGTTGGATATTATCAAAAGTGATTGTTTTGGATATTTTTATGGATGAAAAAGAATCCATAGTGTCATCTGGATAGTAATCTATGAATTCCAAATTCTCTTCCATGCAATCACATTTTTCTGAGGATTTGGGGTTTGTACATGAACATTCATCAGAGGATTGTCCTGTATACCTGTCTCCACTAATTATGGGTAACATTTGTGTTTTATCACTAATAATGACATAATCTTTGTTTATAGTGATAGTTCTATTATGGCCTAAAATAAAATCTAAACCAATAATCATGCTTTGTTTTGAAGGGACTAAATTTTCTACACGCATGATTTTGAGGTGTATTTTTTGGCCAAATAGGTCACAATTTGTACTAAATTGAAGAGAAATATTGTTTATCTCTTCATCGTTTATCATTACTACTCCAGACATAGTTCTTGTTTTTTGTATATGTTTACTTTTAGTAATCATATATGAAGGTACTTTTGTTTTGCAGACGACTGTCTCAGAACATCCTGTATCTAAGAGAGCCTGTATGATTTCTTCTTTAGTAATCATATATGAAGCCAGTAAACAAACATCTAATCCATGGATATTTGAACCCGAGTATCCTGGAAAAAGCAAAATATTTGATGGAAGAATAGGGAATTCTTTTAAACAGCCTGCTTTAATGGGAAAGACTTATATTTTGAAATTAATTCATCAAGTTGATGATAAAATCCATGGACGTTCCAGTGGACATTATGCACTTATTACACAACAACCACTTAGAGGAAGGGCTAAGCAGGGAGGACAACGGGTAGGCGAAATGGAGGTTAGCAGGATTTTTGTTTTGTTTGGGAAAATTTAATTTTACTAATACTTTAACAAATATTAGTTGCTTTTCATTGCAAACTAATGGGATACATTCTGTGGTTCCCATCATGTTGTTTTGTATGTTTTTTGAGATGATACTTGTTCTAGAATCTTGAATTATTTGTTCTAGATGAAGAATTTTTTCTTCAAGGTTGTTTATTTTGGTTTCTAAAATGGAAGTCCTAGTGTCAATTATATTTTTATCTTTTATATTTTCTTTTTGTTCTAAAAAAATTGGTGTTTCTTGTATTTTCATATGTGTTGTAATACATTTAATACAAAAATTTTTGTAGCATAGAGGACAGTGAGCCCTTTGAGATTTATGAAAATATCTATCACAATACTGGCATGGAATAGATGATGGTCCTGAAAAGTATTGTAATGTATGAGGACAGATATTTGTTTCAGTTATATTCATTAGATAATATCCAGAATCATCTAATATTGCGCCCAACTCATTATATTTGTCATTTAATTCGAAATCATATTCTTTGGGGTAAATTTGGATAAATTCATTATTTATGAAATCATTTATTAAGTCATAATTTTTGGGTTGTTTGTCTAAATTAATTTCATCATTGTATTCTGTTATCCTAACTACTGATAATATTTCAGAATCAGTAGATACATCTTCGTCAATTGGAAGAAGATTCATGTGGCAATATTTGATGAGCTCTGCTTCTTTTGTATAAAGATTTGCTATTTTTGGACAGTCTCTTGAGAAATGTCTAGTTTGGCTACAAGCATAGCATTTTAGTGTTTGTTTGTAATTTTTATTTTCTCTAAATTTTCTAAAGTGTCTGTCAGGGTTTAGAGTGAGTTTCCTAGAATTTGAGGATCTTATAGTATAAGTCTTTCTAGAATTAGTGGGTCTTTGTACAGTTGATTGAGACCTTTGACTATAAAGTTGGCTATGTCTAGGTTTTCTTCTGGACATATATTTTTTGTTAGTTTTATTTTGATTGCATTGTTGTGGAGTGTATATTTGTTTACAAATTCCAGAATCAGAATTTTTTAGTTATTTTTGTATTGCAATATGTGTGCAAGTGTCTTTCATTACTTTCATAATATGTTGTATTCTTATTGAGAGGCTATTTAACATGGGAGTTACCTCATCGTTTTTCCAGGATTCTCTAATTTTCTGACCTAATTTTCCTGGAAGTTTGAGAAACATTTTTTCTCCAACACTTATATCATGAAAACATCCGGCTATGGAAGCATACATGAGATAATCTTGTAAAAACTCTTTAATTTTTCCAAAATATGTTACAGACAACCTTTCTAGATGTCCTAAATTAATTTGTTGTTTGAGTGTATTCCCATCATTTGCAGATTGAGAAGTGAGTAATCTTTGTATTAGAGAGAAAAAATTGTAAATGTTAGGACCTGGTTCGATCACTAATGTATTTAATTATGTTGGGTAATTCTTTTTAAAAGATTCCCAACATGCTCTGGCTATATCACCTAAGTAGGTTTCACCTTTGGCAATCATGTCTTGTGAAGACTGAACTTCTTTTTCGTTGCAGTCCATTGTTCAATGTATGTTGGTAACAATTGAGGGTCAATTCCTCCTATATTTAACAAAAGATTAGGCAATGGGAAATTTGGTTCTATTGGGAGCCTTTTTCCATGTGTTGTATATTGATTATCTGTAAAAGTGACATTTGTTGGGGATTACCTGGGTATGAATCCAGTAGAATAACTTTGTGTGCCAACATGTTCTAACTGGTAACTGTTGGGATTTACTGATCCTACACTTGTATTGGCAAAACCTATTGTAGATAAAGGTTCTGATATTACTGAAGAGTTATCTTCTTTATCTAAACACAAACTATTAAGAAAATAGTCTATGATATTATATGTTTCTTCATGAATATTTTCAATATTTGTGTTTGTAGAGGAATCTAAAGATCCTTGTCTGTACATGGCTATAATTGCCTGATGATGATTCCATTCTTCATCAGTCATTTCATCGTTTTCAATTTCTTTGTATTGTATGATATTCATCATGGAAATATGTTCGTTATCAGGAATGGGTGAAGTGTTATGCCTGTTCTCGGTTAACCTATCTTGTTCTAGGTCAAGTCGTGATATATTTGTGTAATCTATAAAGCTTAGACTAAGTCCTCTAGACCTGTTATGTAAAATAGCATATGAAGGGGCTGTAATTGGATTATTTTCTTCTCTGGGTAAATGTGTTTGCCATAAGTGTCCTTCATTTCTTCTTGTGAAGGCTTGGGCCGGTAGAAATTGTGTACCATAAGAGCTAATGGCTTCCTCTAATGGTCTAGTATTTATCCTATACATAGAAGAAATATGGTTACTTATTCTTCCTATGAAGGTTATGTCTAAATGTAGATTTTCACCCATCCAATTGGGTCCAACACCTATCGTTTGTACTTCTAAATTTATATCATTTATAAAATCTTGTAAAGTTAATGTGAAATTTGGAGCAAGGTAAATAAGGGAAAAGGGTTGATTTAAATCTACCTCTAAAATCCCTATTACACTTTGTGAATCATTATTCTGAAATCTTGAATCATGGCTAGGGATCTGACTCCAATGGTAATTAATCCCATGTGGCCATATCTTTCTTGCTGATTTTGTAATTGTCTACCTTTTTGTGGAGATATTAGAGGGATTATCTCATAGGTGTTGTCGGGGAGATGAAAATCTTCTATTCTCCTATATCGATAGAGGCTCGTTCATTCAGAACTTAACCATCCTATGTTGTATAACTGTCTAGGATTTAGAGAATCTATCCTTGAGTTAGATCCTATATCTGTATTTTTTTGTATATCTACTAAGTCTTCTAATCTTCTAATGTTAGTAGTTCTTTGTCTGTTTAAGAATCTATCTAAGATTCCTGGATGTTGTATAAGATTTTGACTTCTAGTCTGATCTTCCCTTAATCTTCTGGGGGTTCCAGGGAATCTTTGTGTGCTGCTAAGTTCTGTTGTACTATTCATATTAATATTTTCGGTTTGTGTTTGTGTAGAAGTATTGGGTTGTGTTATCATTATAAACTATTATCATTATTTGAAGAAGGTGCTGCGTTGGTACTTGCAGCTTTTGAATCTTTTTTCGTTGTAACTTTAATAAATTTCTGTGAATTTTTAGAAATTGTTTTTGTATGTGTGTGTGTTCCTAAAGATAGTTTTGATACTTGCTTTATAAGACCATCTATGTCTTTGGACAAGTTCGTCCCTTTAGTAGAATCAATTAGATGATTCAATATTCTAGAGACTTCTTCTAGAGGAGCTATTATAGTGTTATTTTGTCCAATAAGAACTGTGTGTACAGGGTCTACTTCTGAAGTAGGTTTTTTATAACCTACAGGAGGAGAGTTTGTAATTTTTTTAACCGCAGTTAGGGCTGATTTGTAGTCATTGCCTAGAAAAGGCTGTATGTTATCCATTAAGAAAAAAAAGATTTTATAATTAAAGGATAGCAGTGGAAGGTAAAGTGAAAAAGCAGTCAGTAACGCAGGAAAGCAATAAGAGCAAAGCAGTACGAGAAGTAGTGGTAGGAGATAAAAAGACAGGAATCCACAGAATACACTGGAAAGTAATATTTATAAAAGAATATAGATAACCATAAGGCTTAAAAAGATATACTCTTTTTTATTTTAAATATATATGTAAAGAGTGCCGCAATATGCAAAGTATTCCTCAACCCATACAGGTAGATCTAAGGGACTTACGGTCTGTTTGGCTCTGCTGGCCATACCCAGCCCAAGCTACCAAGGGTATCCTAGCAAATACCAAACCACTTCAATTACACATATATCTAAAGGTATCCCATAACTAACCAGAGCTCTGATACCATGAAGATAATACTCAGATAAGCTTATGAGAATATATGGTTGATGGATTGGATATGGCAGAGGTGTTTCTTTTTGGCAGAAGAGGTGGATCCTCCACAAGCGAAACCACCAAAAATGGTGTTGATAGTGCCACGTAGGGGAGGATCGGCAGGGGTGATATCAGTGCGAGCCGGTTGAGGGTCTTGGTTAGTGGGTTGAGTAGGGTGTCTGTTGTGGCGAGAGTCGTGTGGAGGGCGTCTATGGTCGAATCGAGGGGGGTGACAGGCTCGGGAGGGATGATCATCTTTGCGGATGAAGCGGCAAAAGTGACCAGCACGAACCAGTTCTTCAATTTTATCCTGTAGTGCTTTGCAGTCTTCTGTAGTGTGGCCATGGTTGCAGTGGTAGCGGCAATACGTGGTCATATCAGCATTGGGGGGAGTGGTCGTCTTGCGTGGTGGTGGGATGAGGTCAGCTTGCAAGGCCTCGTCAAGGAGGCGGGATTTGGGGACATTAAGGGGGGCATATCTAGTAAAACGGGGTTGGCGGGGCTCTCGTGGTCGGGTATCAGGGCAAGGGGGTTGTGGGGTGGGGTTGGCGGTGGGGGCTGCGTAGTCATTGTAGATTTTGGTGTGGAGGGTTTGCATTTCCTCCATGCGAACATAGTCGGCCGCACGTAACTTGAGCTCGTGCATAAAGGCAGGTGGGTGGAGGTAGACATTGTTGGCGAAGGGGCTGGGTTGGAGGGTGAGTGCCATACATTGGAGGATCATTTCCTGGTTGAGGTGTGGGGTACGAAGGGCGGTCTTATTGAAACGATCGATAAATGCCCGGAGTGGTTCACCTTGTTCTTGCCTGATGCCCAGGAGGGAGATTGTAGTAGTTTTAAAAATGTGTCAATTGTATCCCAACTTTTAAAAAATTATCTCAATTAGATCCCTTTAAGAAAAAAAATTATTAACGCTGTTAACGGCGTGCCACGTGTTAGTTTTTGGTTTTTTAATTTTTTAATTTTTTAATTTTTTTTAATTTTTTTTAGTTTCTTTTTTGAATTTTTTTTGCCACGTGTCAGGTTCTTAGTGTGACACGTGGCAGGCGTTGTTACATGTCCGTATTACTAAGTGTCATTGTCTTGATTTCAATTTAATCCTCGCATATGTCTATTTGTTTTAATTTAGTCTTCATATATGTCTAATTGTTTCAATTTAATCTCTATTTTTTTTTCAACATAGAGAAATATTTTCTCTTCCTTAAGACCAAATTTATTATTTATATAGATGTTATATTGATATTTGTGGTAGAGGTCATGAATAACAAAACATGAGTTAACAATTAAAAATATTTTAAATGTTATAACGTCATTTTTAATAAAAAATATGAATTTAACATTTTCAATAATACTCATATTCTTTATTAAAAAAGACGTTATAACATGTTACATTTTTCTTAATATTTAACCCATGTTTTGTTATTGATGACGTTTACCACTAAAGTTTTAATATAAATATCAATACTTAATTTTGTATGTAATTTTTTAGTAACAAATATCAATATAACATTTCTATAAGTAATAAATTACGTCTTAACAATATTTTTCTATTTTGAAAAAAAAATTAAAAAAAAATTGAATCAAAAGGACATATGTGGGGACTAAATTGAAACAAATAGACCTACATGGGGACTAAATTAAAATTAAGACAATGACATTTAATAGTTACACTAACACATGGCAGTACCTTACCACATGACATTGACAATGCCACGTGTCATTGATATTGCTATGTGTCATACTAGAGACCTAACACGTGACAACAAAAATTTAAACATTTGAAAAGAATTTAAAAAATTTAAAAATGTTCCTGCAGAGAACAAATAAGATTAGTTAGGCACAAACGTCACCTTACCATGTAGTCCGCTATCTCCTTAGTTGACCTCTTCTTGGTTGGTACATGTCGGCTTGGACACAGGAGGGGTTACCTGCAGAAGGGACTCTGAAGCTCAAGTAAGTCAAAGCTTTCAGAAGGTCAAATCAGTGATTAATGGAGTAATGAATGCGTAACTTTAATTACTGGGCTCCACGTGTATTTATAGAGCATTAATCATCTTTGGTTATGTCATGGGCCGGGCCTTGGCTTGGGCTCTAGTTTGGCTGTAAGTGGGCCTGGGCCCTAACCTAGGCCCTTAGGAAGACCTACTGAATGCTAGAGGGGCTTGGATTTTATTAAGTATATTTAGAGTAGCCGAACTAGGCCGATTACTTTTATAATTCGGTGCATCCGATTATAGATATTGAAGGTATCTGTTTGTTACTTAAACCATGTTATTGATTCTAAGTTGTTTCAAACGGGGTTTAATATGTTATACTAGGGCACATGGCGCAGTCGGGGAAGAAGAATTTGGCTCTATTCCAGTCGTTGAGGAAGGAGATGGCTGTTAAAGCGAAGGCGGCTGGGAAGACTAATGTTCCCAACCTGACAGAGTCCGTTGTGGAAGTACACGTACACGGCGGAACGAAGAGGAAGGTTGAGTTGCCGCCTCACCACGGCAAGGGGAAGGATGTGAAGAAAGTAGGGGCGGCCTTACGTGGGGCGGGGTCGGCCAGTGAGGTGGGGTCGGTTAGCAGAGCGAAGGGGCCAGAATCTGGGTTGATTGACTTGCCAGAAATATCTGTCAGGAAAGATATCGCGATCAATCTCCCAGATACCATTGTAAACTCCATTGAGAGCATGGAGGCGGATCATATCGTGAGAACAATGGTGGAGTTTGGAAGCAAGGCCTTGATATTAAGTCGCCGTGTGGGGTCTTTATATCGGCAGAAGGTGAAGGAGGGAGGTCGGGAAAAGGTAGAGGAGTTGCAGGGAAAATTCGACAAGTTTGAGGAAGAGAGAGCTGCGTGGAAGAAGGAAAAGGAGGGTTGGGAGGAAGAGAGAAAGAGGCTGGCAACATGGAGGGTTCGGTGTTTAGATTCAGAGGAAAAATTGAATAAGAGAATAGGGGAATTGGAGGAAGACTACGATGATCTGAAAGACAAGTATGATGGTGTTATGGGTGAGCTTGATGAGTTGAAGAATTGCATTATACAAGAGCACATCAACGACTTTGAGAAGGGACTATGTCAAGCAGCCTTTTCCATCAGGAGGTTGATATTACAGACTCAAAGTTTGATGTGAACAAGGATGTTATTGATGGGAAGCTTGTCAAGGAAGATGAAAGCAGTGCGGGTGAGAAGGCGGAGGAAGAGGTGAAGGAAGCGGGTGATGCCGAGGAGGTGGCCCCTGATGCAGCAGAATAGGACCTCGATTTTTATTGATTTGAAAATATTATTTGAGCCTATGTTTGTAATAGTTGGTACATTGCGTTACATTGGTACACATTTGCATTTATGTTTAATGCGATTAATGTTCTGTATGTTATTGTGTATGATGGATTTTGATGATTTGTGGTGTATGTACGGCACGTTCGATTGTATGTTAAGGGTGTTCGACCCAGGCTGCTTACTTGTGTTAAGGGTGAGGAACTTAAAACGATTAACATCAAGTTAAGGGTGTTTGACCCAGGCCGCTCACTTGTGGTAAGGGTGGGGAACTTGAAACGATTACTATCAAGTTAAGGGTGTTCGACCCAGGCCGCTTACTTGTGGTAAGGGTGGGGAACTTAGAACGATTAACATCAAGTTAAGGGTGTTCGACCCAGGCCGCTCACTTGTGGTAAGGGTGGGGAACTTAAACGAATTAACCATGAGTTAAGGGTGTTCGACCCAGGCCGCTTACTTGTGGTAAGTGTGGGGAACTTAAACTAATTAACCACGAGTAAAGGGTGTTCGACCCAGGCCGCTTACTTGTGGTAAGGGTGGGAAACTTAAACGAATATTATGAAAATAAAGACATAGGAAAGTCGTACAGTTGAGAACCCTTCGTTTTATTTATTGAATATGGGGTGCATCGTTAAAACCTCCCTAGCCAAAACCCTCCTTAGGGAAAAAAAGACCAGGTGAGGAAAAGGAGTACACCCAGGGTTACAAGTATTCGGCTTAGTGCAGTATACATTTAACTGAAATAGAATTTGAGGTGGAACACGTTCCAGGTGTTAGGTATCTCTTCCCCATATAAGTGTTCAAGGCGATAAGCGCCTCCTCCCTCATCTTCATGTATGCGGTATGGGCCGTCCCAGTTGGCAGAGAATTTGCCATCCTTCTTTCTTGCACAGCTGGCCATTATCCATACTAAGTCCCCGATTGCGAATGGTCGTGGACATAGGTTTGTGTTATACTTTCTGGCAGCTCTTCGTTTGGCAGGTAAATTGCGTATATGGGCTTTTTCTCTGAGTTCGGGTAAGAGGTCGAGATGAGTGGCCATGTTTTGGTGGTTGTGGGTTGGGTGGTATAGTTCTCGACGCAGGGTGGGTTCGCCAAGTTCAACAGGTATCATGGCGTCTGCGTCGTAAACTAGGCTGAATGGGGATTCGTTTGTTGATGATTGAGGGGTGCACCTGTAAGCCCATAGCACTTCTACTAACTCTTCGGGCCATCGGCCTTTGGCGCTATCTAATCTCTTGCGCAGTTCCACTAGGATAACCTTGTTGACCGCCTCTGCTTGTCCATTAGTTTGTGGGTGTTCTACAGAACTTGTGATGTGTTTGATGCCTAGGCCAGTGTAGAACTTGGCTAGCTCCTTATTTATAAATTGACGGCCATTGTCGGTGATGATGGAATGTGGAACACCATATCTGCATATAATGTATTTCCAAACAAACTGCTGAACTTGCTAGGTCGTGATGGTGGTTAGTGGCTTGGCTTCTATGCATTTGGTGAAGTAGTCGACGGCTACAATTAGGAACTTCACTTGCCCCTTGCCGGGTGAGAAGGGGCCAAGGATGTCCATTCCCTATTTACCAAAGGGCCATGGAGATAGTATGTGATGGAGTTGTTCTTCCTTCTGGTGGATGAGGTTGCCATGTTTTTGGCATGGTTTGCACTTTGTAACATAGTCCTGGCAGTCTGCTTCTATAGTCGGCCAGAAGTACCCAACTTTAAGGACTCTAGTAGCCATGGTACGTGCACCAAAATGGTAGCCACAAATGCCTTCGTGTAGCTCTTTAATAATGTATTGTGCTTGCTCTGCCGTGACACATTTGAGGAGAGGTTGGCCGTATCCGCGTTTGTAAAGGTCATCGCCTATCATGGTATACCTGTCGGCCTTAGCCAGCCAAGTTTTGTCCGCATCTTGTGGGGGGTTGCCAGTTTTTAGGTATTGTATATAGGGAGTGGTCCAGTTATGGCTTTGGGAAGGGGTGGTGTTGTCAGTTGGGGCGTGGGTTAGGTTTTGACAGGTATGTGTGATGGAGGGTGTAGATAATGTTTGCTGTAATAGGGATCAGTGGCGGCTTTTTAATTTGGTGTTGGTCAATTTGGAGAGGTTGTCGGTCCTTGGGATGTGTTCGATGCAGACTCGTTCAAAAAGAGATTGAATGATTGTACGGACCAGATGGTAATATTGTAGAAGGATGGGGTCTTTAATTTGGAACTCGTCATTTAGGTGCCCTACAGTAAGCTTGGAGTCGGTTTTACACGTTAGCGTCTTGACACCTACTTCGCGGGCAAGGGAAAGGCTGGCGAGGATAGCTTTGTATTCGGCTTGGTTGTTTGATGTTTTGAAGGCAAAGTGAAGGGATTTTTCGATGAGAATGTCGTTAGGCCCTTCTAACACGATGCCAGCGCCGGCACCTTTTGGATTTGAGGAACCATCTATATGAAGCGTCCATTGGTCCTCTGTGGGTGTGTGCTGGAGGTCGTTGACAACATCTAAGAGACATTGGGCTTTAATGGGGCCATGGGGTTCGTAGCGAATGTTGAATTCTGACAGCTCGACGGCCTAGGATGACATTCGTCCAGCCAAATCTGGTTTTTCCAATATTTTTTGGATGGGGTAGTCGGTCTTGACGATGATGCTGTGGTTTTGGAAGTATGGGCGTAGGCGGCGAGCTGCGTGGACTAAGGATAAGGCCAACTTCTCTACCATTTGATATCTTGCAGTGTTCTGCTAACGAAGTAGATAGGATGCTGCGTGCCTTCTATCTCTTGAACGAGCGCGGCGCTGACGGTGTGGTCGGTGGCTGTGATGTATACGAGGAGGGGTTGGCGGGTGTCCGGCTTGTGGAGGATAGGTGGTGAGGTTAGGGTAGTTTTTAGTTCTTGTAAAATTTGTTCACAATCGTCAGTCCAAGTGAACTGGGTGGATTTCTTTAGGAGTTGGACTATGGGTTGGGTTTGTTCAGCCAGTTTAGGGAGAAAGCGGGAAATGGCTGTGAGGCGGCCTATGAGGCGTTGGACCTCTTTGATGGTAGCGGGACTGCGCATCTCGATAATTGCCTTGCATTTTTTGGGATTGGCTTCTATGCCGCGTTGGGTCAACATAAACCCAAGGAATTTACCACCGTCAACGCCGAATACACACTTGTCAGGGTTGAGGCAAAGGTTATATTGGCGTAGCACGGAGAAGACCGCTGAGAGGTCCTTGCCATGTTGGTGGTGGCTTGGAGACTTGACAACCATGTTGATGACATCAACAAGTCGGTCGATATTGGGTAGAGGGTAGGCATCGCGAGGACAGGCCTTGTTCAGATCTGTGTAGTCTACACACATCCGCCATTTGCCATTGGCTTTCTTCACCAAGACTACATTAGAAAGCCAAGTGGTGTATTCAGCTTCTTCTATGAATCTTGCATTCAATAACTTGTCGGCCTCAACCTTAGCCGCTAGTCGGCGTTCTTCGCCAAGTTTGCGTTTTTTCTGAGAGATGTAGCGGGCTTCTTTGTAGATGGATAGTTTGTGGGATGCTACTAGAGGGTCCACTCCGGGTAGGTCAGCGGCTAATTAGGTGAAAAGGTTTGTGTTGCTGATAAGGATGGGTGTAATGATGGCACGCTCGTCAGAGTTCAAACCGGTGCCTAAGTTGATGGAGTGGCCATTGGGAAGCTCTAGAGGGGAGGTCTCCTCAACTGGTTCGAGACGAACATCCCGACTTACTCTGGGGTCTAGATCTTCGTCTGATAGGGCGATGCCGGAGTCAGATGGTCGCTCAATGTGGTTGGTCTGTTGAATTAGGAGTTGTGGGCGTAGGCTGGCCATGTAGCATTCGCGTGCCAGTGTTGGTCGCAATGGACGGTGAGGATGTCGCCGGAAGGAGAAGGGAACTTCATGGCCAAGTGGGGGGTGGAGACAACAGCGCCAAGGGTGTTGAGGGATGGACGACCCAGGAGGACATTGTAGGATGTTGGCGCGTCGACGATAAGGAAGCGGATTGGAATGGTTTTGGTTTGGGTTCCCTCACAAAACACGGTGTGAAGGTCGATGTAGCTGCGGGTGGATACTTGTTCGATTTCAACGGTGATGACCATATGGTCATCTTGTTGATGGTTGAAGCCATGAAAGTCGTCGTCTGTGAAGACGATGGGAGTCATGCGGCGTCTGTGGTGGGAATGTGTGATATGATTGATGGATTGGATATGGCGGAGGTGTTTCTTTTTGGCAGAAGAGGTGGATCCTCCACTAGCGAAGCCACTAGAAATGGTGTTGATAGTGCCACGTAGGGGAGGATCAGTGGGGGTGATGTCGGTACGGGTCGGTTGGGGTTCCTGGTTAGCAGGTTGGGCTGGGCGTCTGTCGTGGCGAGGGTCGTGTGTAGGGCGTCTATGGTCGGATCGAGAGGGGTGGCGGGATCGAGAGGGATGGTTATCCCTGCAGATGAAACGGCGAAAGTGGCCAGCACGGACCAATTCTTCTATTTTATCCTAGAGTGCTTTGCAGTCTTCTATGGTGTGGCCATGATTGCGGTGGTAACGACAAGACTTTGTCATATCGTCATTAGGAGGAGTGGTGGTCTTGCGTGGTAGAGGGATGAGGTCAGCTTGTAGGGCCTCAACAAGGATGCGGGATCGGGCTACGGTAAGAGGGGCATATCTGGTGAGGCGGGGTTGGTGGGGCTCGCGTGGACGGGTATCAGGGCGGGGAGGTTGTGGGGTAGGGTTGGCGGTGGTAGCTGCATAGTCATTGCAGAATTTGGTATGGAGGGTCTGCATTTCCTCCATGTGCACATAGTCGGCCGCACGCAATTTAATTTCGTGCATAGAGGCAGGTGGGTGGAGGTAGACGTTTTTGGCGAAGGGGCCGGGTTGTAGGGTAAGTGCCATGCACTAGAGGATCATCTCTTGGTTGAGGTGTAGGGTGCGAAGAGCTGCCTTACTGAAGCGATCTATGAACGCTCTGAGTGGTTCGCCTTGTTCCTGTCTAATGCCCAGGATGGAGATTGTGGTGGTTTGGTGTGGACGGCTGCCAGCAAAATGGGTGGAGAACATGTGTGAAAGAACGTCGAAGCTATCGATGGACTAAGGCGGAAGGGTTATGAACCATTCCAAAGCAGGGCCCTTGAGGGTGGTGGGAAAGGCTTTGCAGAAAACCGCGTCTTGGGACGTGTACAGGGTGACATGGGTGATGTATACTTTGAGGTGTTCATCAGGGTCGGTTTCGCCAGTGTAGTGGTCCAGCGTGAAGGGTTCCCAATAGGCATGAAGGGGGGTGTTGGCGATAAAGTCGGTAAAAGGGTGACGACGTCTGGACTGGTGGGGAGGTAGCAGATGAGGTGGGATGGGATGGTTGATCATAGCGGGGAAGGTGGAGGTAAGGTTGTGAGGGGGGATGTGGGTTGTTGGCAGGTATTGGGGGTTGTAGGGTGGTATGTGTATAGTGTGTAAGGTGGTGGGTACGTTGTAGGGGATTTGGGTGGTGGGGAGGGTAGCGGCAGGGGTTGGGGCTGCAGTATGCCCTGGTTGAGTGGATGGGAAGTGAGTGGGATGGGTGGAGGGAATGGGTGTTTGTTGGGTGGTGGTGAAGGTGTGAGGGGTGGGGTTGTATTCACTTTCCTCTTCTGTGGGCTGGAAGGTCGGGGACCTTGCAGCCTCAGACGCCTCCTTGGCTTTTCCCTTGAGGGTGGGATCAACTTCGATCTTTCGCCTAAGGAGAGAGTTCTCTTGGCGTAGCGCCTCCATCTCATTAGCGCTGCGTTTCTTCAGATCAGCTAGTTCTTGTTGCATCTTCGCCTGGCCGTCCAGGATGGCAGCTAGGTCAGGGGTGATGCCAGCAGGTCCTGAGGGACCGGCATCCGCCTGCTTGTTCACTCCAGCTCTACTGTGGGTGGAAACCATCTTCGGAGAAAAACGGGTACTAAAGGTGTTCGTCTCGTGCCCCACGGTGGGCGCCAATTGTGCCTGTAGAGAATAAATAAGATGAGTTAGGCACAAAGGTCACCTTACCATGTAGTCCGCTATCTCCTCAGTTGGCCTCTTCCCGGTTGGTACATGTCGGCTTGGACCCAAGAGGGGTTACCTGCAGAAGGGACTCCGAAGCTCAAGTAAGTCAAAGCTCTCAGAAGGTCAAATCAGTGATTAATGGAGTAATGAATGCGTACCTTTAATTACTGCGGTCCACGTGTATTTATAGAGCATTAATCATCTTTGGTTATGTCATGGGTCGGGCCCTGGCTTGGGCTCTAGTTTGGGTTGTAAGTGGGCCTGGGCCCTAACCTAGGCCTTTAGGAAGACCTACTGAACGCCAGAGGGGCTTGGATTTTATTAAGTATATTTGGAGTAGCCAGCCTAGGCTGACTACTTTTGTTGGCGGTTTACATTGGTCATGTGTCGTCTTGTGCAAGTTGTCCCTCTAGACATTCAGGTTATCGGTTTAGGCTGGTAAGGCTCAGGCCAACTCAGCCTAGGTTGATTACTTGACTGCTTTGGCATATATGTATCGTTTTATTACTATTTGGTATTTGGTCGAGTTGGCTAGGTGTCGTACAAAAAAAATTAGAGACTGAGATCTGGCACGCCGTTAATGACATTCACAATTTTTTTTATTAAAAAGACCTAATTGAGACACATTTTCAAAAGTTGGACGCAATTGACACCTACTTAAAGATGAGTACTAAGGTGACACATCCAAATAAAAGTGAGTATCATCTGACTAATTAAACTTTTAATTACAAATCATTTTAAAAATTAAAGATAAATTAATGTCAAATTAGGCAACACTACTTAAAATCGATTTTCAAAAATCGACACAACAAATTAATTTCTATAGTTGTATACACGTTCCATATAAATCTAACGTTAATAATTATTCAGAGTCGACTTTTTGTTTGTTGGCGTCAGGTTCAACCAACACTATTTTTTTGTAATAAAAATACTTTTAGTTTTTTTTTCTTTTAATATTCGGTCATTTTGCATTTTAAATTTTAAATGATATTTCAATCATTAAACATGCCTCCAAGATATCTTTGAAAGCATCAAACTTTTACATTATTTATAAGAATTACTGAGAGTAAAAGAATAAAAGACAATACCAATACTGAAAAGGAGGAAAAGAATTAACGGTAAAGATTTAAATACATTATCAGAAAAAGGAACAATTCTTAACCCGCTAGAAACATTGAATTGAGTAAAAACAAAAAGTGATTCTTCCTTCCCAATGAATGAGGCAGAATCAAAGCTTTCAGAAGCGCAGCCATTAAAATACAAACGAGTGTGTCTAAACCACATCAAGCTAAAGAAAAAGACGAGCCAGAAAAACAAATGAAGTGGGAAATTTTAACCTTTTAAGGGATTTAATAATACGGTATAATAGATACGTGGTTTAGTACATATGCACTCACATCATCACCTCCTCCACTATGAAGGCTATATGAGTAAACAAATAAGAAACTCAAATGAAGAAAGCATAACCAAGTTTTGCTTCTCATTCTAATTGGGTGTAATGAATTGTGTAGGAACAAGATGGTAGGGAATCCATGCCATATAAAAATATATCTAAAATGTAACTTTATCAGTAAATTTTATAGATTAAGTAGAATGGAGTGGTTTGCTATATAAGAGAATTCTTAAACCAGTAAGAAAGCATCATTTGAAGCTTTCACAAATTGAGTAGGTAAACACCATACTCTTTATAGTTTGTATGGTCTGTTATCATGGCAAAAACAATTCATGTAGCTATTGTTACAAGTCCTGGTTACACTCATCTGGTTCCAATAATTGAGTTCAGCAAACGACTTATCAATCACCACCCAAATTTTCATGTGACATGCATTGTTCCCTCCCTTGGGCCACCTCCAGAATCCTCCAAAGCCTACCTTGAAACTCTTCCTTCAAACATTCAAACCATCTTGCTTCCTCCAATTAGCAAAGATCAATTACCCCAGGATGTACACCCTGTGTTCCTGATTCAACTCACTACTACTCTTTCTCTGCCATCGATATATAAGGTGCTGAAATCATTGTGCTCCAAAGCATCTTTAACAGCATTGGTGGTTGATGTTTTTGCATTTAAGGCTCTGGAGTTTGCAAAGGAGTTCAATACCTTATCGTATTTATACTTCCCTAGTTCAGCTATGACATTGTCTCTGCTTGCACACGCACCAAAACTTGATGAGGAAGTTTCAGGTGAATTCAGAGATTTATCTGAACCTATAAAGTTTCCTGGTTGTGTACCAATCATGGGGGTTGATCTTCCGGATCCAGCCCAAAATCGAGCGAGTGAAATCTACAAGCATTTTCTTGAACGTGCCAAAGCAATTGTTACAGCTGATGGGGTGTTGATCAACACGTTCTTAGAGATGGAACCAGGTGCTGTGAGAGCATTGGAAGAGTTTGGAAATGGGAGGTTCAAATTGTACCCTGTTGGTCCAATCACACAAAAGGGTTCAGTCAATGAGGTTGATGAGTCTAACAAGTGTTTAAGATGGTTGGACAAGCAGCCACCTTGGTCAGTGTTGTATGTTTCTTTTGGAAGTGGTGGAACACTGTCTCAACACCAAATGAATGAGTTAGCTCTGGGTTTGGAATTGAGTGGTCAAAGGTTCTTGTGGGTTTTGAGAGCACCAAACAATTCAGCAAGTGCTGCTTACCTTGAGGCTGCAAAGGAGGACCCTTTGCAATTTTTGCCAAGTGGGTTTTTGGAAAGAACAAAGGAGAAAGGTTTGGTTGTGGCTTCATGGGCACCTCAGGTTCAGATCCTTGGTCACAGTTCAGTTGGTGGGTTCCTGAGCCATTGTGGTTGGAACTCGACTTTGGAGAGTGTGCAAGAGGGAGTGCCTCTGATAACATGGCCACTCTTTGCAGAGCAGAAAATGACTGCAGTGATGTTGACCGATGGACTTAAAGTGGCATTGAGGCCAAAATTTAACGAGGATGGCATGGCGGAGAAGGAGGAAATTGCAAAAGTGATTAAGTGTCTGATGGAAGGAGAAGAAGGTGCAGGAATGCGTGGAAGAATGAGGAATTTAAGGGATTCTGCTGCTAATGCACTCAAGGATGGTTCTTCAACACAGACACTGTCACAGTTGGCTAAGCATTGGGAAAGTTTCAGTGGGATTTAAAAGTTGTTTTTGTTAAATACTTTGGTCTTGAGTTTGATATTTCTACGTAACTTAGTATTGGGTGCTTGTCAGCCCTTGTTTTCTTCCTTAAGGTTATTCAATGGATGATCTATAATTGTTTGTTTTGAGTGTTTTTATTTATAACGAGAAAACACGCGTCGATGAGTAATAAAATTAATAAGTTTTGATGATTGACTCTAAATAGACGATCTATTGAGGAGTTCGGTCACACTTTAAATAGACTGTCTGGTACAATGGTCTAATAGAAGGGAGTACTAAACCTTTTACTAGAGACAACTTAGTAGTTACGCGATAGACAATTTAGTGCAAACATTTATTGATCTTTTCTTAAGAATCTGCAAATTAAAATGATTTTTGTAAGTATCAACTGAAATAATGTTGTAGATAATTGTAAAAGAAATTCAGCAGTTAATCTACACAAAGGATATATAAGTGATTACGGATGAATCAACTAAAAAAGGTAAACATATTTATTTTTCTTATTAGGCACAAGAAGGGTATATCAAAAGTGAAAGACATCCGTGTAAATTTTTCGTGTAAGAAGAGATCCAAAAAAACTGTCTACAAATAAATAATATTTTAAATTACAAATATAAAAAATAAATAGTATGTGCTATGGAGGAGTTTAAAGACTTGTCAACGCTCTCGGTTGAAGAGTTTGTCGGACACTTAAGGCATGGAAGAAGAAGTGGAAGCCATTTGATCAACTACTCTAAAAAAAGGGAGAAGCTGAGAACACTCAAGGAAGAGGACAATAACGAAGAAGTAAAAGAAGCATTTCTGATGGTAGAAGTCATGGAAAGGAAGAGGAGAAAGAATAATCTAGGCAGTAAAATTGGCATGGAAGAGGACAAGGTCCGTGAAGAGGAGGTCGATTGAGCAACTAAAATGGTAAATGCTTCAAGTGTTGCAAGTATGGCCATGCAAAGGAGTGTTACTCGGATAAGTGCTTCAATTGTTGTAAGGTCATATATTTTGCTAAAGATTGTCAATTTGAGGACTAGAAGGAAGAGACAACCAACCTTCTCCAGAAGACGTTGAAGAGGAAGTGGTGTTATTGATGATGGGACATAGATCGGGAGTTGAGCACAAGCAACGTGACAACTTGAAAAAGTAGGTCGAGTAGTATGGAGAATTCAACAAGAAGGTTGAGTATCATGGATAACTTGACAAGATAGTCAAGTAGCATCGAGAGGTCGAAGATATCCATATATATCAATGGTGCATTCAAATAGACCGATAAGGTTCATAGAGAGCACAAATAGCTCAGTAGGAAGTCTGGATATCTCAATTAAGTCGGTGGATCAAGTGGAGAGCTCAGATAGCACAATGAGGTGTTTGGAAAGCAATGCAAAGTGAAAAGTAAGCTTAGAGAGAAGAAGCTAGGTTTTGCATAAGTGGCACCTGGAACTTGAATAAGATGTTTCAAAATTGTTAGAACAATTCCATGTTGAGAAGGATCTTAGAGCTGCATTGAAGGTACAAGGCAAGGAGTAGTAACTTGAAATGGATGATGAGTTTGTTTTGGAAATATTTCAATCTCTCAAAAGGAGCTCGACCTATTCACAAGAATCCAGTTAATGATAAGTCGACTACAAAGGCAATAAAGAACCCAGTTAGGAACAAGTTGGCCAGAACAAAAAAGAAAGCAACCAAAGCAAAGAACAAGTTAGTCACCAATTGTAAAAAACTTGGTCAATCATGAAAGGAGTAAACGAGCAAACACAACGTGAGAGGAATTACTACATGTGAAAAGCATGGATGAAGAGTAGAAAAACCGACATGAAATACAAAAGAAACATTTATGTTTAAGACTACATTTTGTTGAATAAACTTAACAGTGTTAGGAGATTGAAAAGGTAAAAAAATATTTTTTGTAATGATTATCACATACATAAAAGTTCATTAATTTTGTCTTGGTAGTTGATAGAAATTGTGTTTAATTCTAGAAGTTGAAAAGCCAAGTTTAAGGGTACATGAATTAGTTGATGTATTCTTGTGGCAGCAAGTAATTTTATTAGAGAGTATTTTTCAAAAAGACTTGTTATCAACAAGTTCAACTCATAGTCTTCTTTGTAAGTGACCCATCACAGAAATAATATACTGAGAATTGTATTCATTCGTTGCGTATTTCCGTTACGTTTTTACTTTCATCACACTCAATATTCGGTGCATCTGCTGGCGGCTTCAATTTTGTTTCTTTTGACCAGTCAAAACAAGACCAAGAACATGCTTTGTTACTCCAAAATAAAATTCTATATTCTATATGGTTTAAGTCAATCCATAATCCAACAATTGTTTATATTCTAACTTCTAAACACATGCCCTTGTGACCCATCAATAATGTATGAGGAAAGTGCCTCATAACAGACATCCAATAGAAAAGAAAGTCCACACAGAACATTAAAAACCATTATTCAATATACAATATACATACATAGCTGCCAACTTAGACTACGATCAACCCTCTGAAATCTCAAGCCACCATTTCGCCTCCTTACATCAATAAGAGACAGACAGATCAGAAACATACAAATAGAGAGAATACTTTCAATTTCTATTTTGTTGGTATATAAAAAAAAAAAAAAAACTCATTTTCAACCTAATCAGAAACCATTTTATATAGAGTTTATATATACATATATCCCCAACATAGGTCTGAATGAACATCAGAGATTCAATGGCCAAAACAACTCACATAGCAGTAGTTTCAATCCCTGCATTCAGCCACCAAGCTTCCATTGTTGAGTTCTGCAAGAGACTCGTTCATGTCCATCACCACTTCCACGTGACCTGCATCTTCCCCACCATAGATGAACCTCTCCCCGCCACACTCACTCTCCTCAAATCTCTTCCTTCCAACATCAACTACACTTTTCTCCCTCCCATCAACAAAAGGGACCTACCCCAAGATGCTCTCTCAGCAGTGCAAATCCAACTCGCAGTGTCTCAATCCGTGTCATCCATCAAAAACGCACTGGGGTCTCTCCTTTCAACCACGCCTCTGGTAGCTCTAATTGCGGATCTTTTCGCAAACGAGGCGCTGGAAATAGCAAAGGAGTTCAACCTCTTGTCCTACGTATACTTCCCTCATTCCGCCATGGCAGTCTCAGTGTTCCTCCATTTGCCAGCTTTACACCAGCAAGTTTCATGCGAATACAGAGACCACAAAGAAGCCATCAACATTCCAGGGTGTGTACCGATTCAAGGCCGCGATCTTCCCTCGCATTTTCAAGACCGATCTAGTCTTGCTTATAAGTTAATTCTCGACCGCTGCAGGAGAGTCTCTCACGCTGACGGTTTTATAGTTAACAGCTTCTCCAAAATTGAAGAAAGTTCTGAGAGGGCCTTGCAGGAACATAACAGACTCAGCAGCAATAAAAGCAACAATTCTGGTGTCTATCTGATTGGGCCAAATGTGCAAACGGGGTCCAGCGATGAGGGTTCAGAGTGTGTGAAGTGGTTGGAGAATCAGAAGGCTAAATCGGTTTTCTACGTGTCGTTTGGAAGTGGGGGCACACTCTCTCAGCAACAGATGAATGAGTTAGCTTTTGGGTTGGAGTTGAGTGGTGAGAAGTTCTTGTGGGTAGTGAGAGCTCCCAGTGATTCTGCAGATGGTGCTTACCTTGGTGCTTCTAGTGATGACCCTTTACAGTTTTTACCAAATGGGTTCTTGGAGAGAACCAAAGGTCGTGGCTTTGTTGTTCGTTCTTGGGCACCACAGACCCAAATCCTTGGTCACGTTTCAACCGGTGGGTTTTTGACTCATTGTGGATGGAATTCGGCACTTGAGAGTATTCTGCTGGGAGTGCCGATGGTTGCTTGGCCCTTGTTTGCTGAACAGAGAACGAATGCGGTTTTGTTAACCGAGGGTGTCAAAGTGGCTTTAAGGCCAAAATTCAATGACAGTGGCATAGCTGAGAGGGAGGAAATTGCGGAGGTGATAAAGGGTCTGATGGTGGGTGAAGAAGGACGTTTGATTCGTGGAAGAATTGAAAAGCTCAGAGATGCAGCTGCTGAAGCTTTGGAAGAACATGGGTCCTCTACAAGGGCACTTTACCAATTTGGCACTCAGATAGAGAGCTTTGTTGGACAACCCTAGTGTTAAATTGTTTGCCTTTCTGAAATGAAAAAAGAAAATGAAGAAGCACCGGAAATAAGCATCGGTTCAGTTGACAAAGTTTGATGTTCCAATTCTAGAGGCAAATATGATGTTATAATATTTGAAGGATGTTGAGGGGATCAAATAGAAGATCACCAAATTATAATGAACTAAGATCATTTTAGATTTGCATATACGTGATAACTTAATTTGGAAAAAACATAAATTTTAATTTTTTTGACTGTGTTACTTTAAATGTTTTAGAAAAGTAACAATTATATTTTGCTTTTTTTTTCATCATTTTTTACTTAAACTATGATATTTAAGATTGTTTTGGAATATATTTTTCAAAGATTTGTTAAGTTTAGAAATTCATTTGTCATTGCTTCACCTTAACGACACAATTATTCCATTTTATAGGTTTAAGAATTGAATAATATCTATCTTCCTTCAGAACTAAATTCTCTCTATTTTACATATCTTTTTACCTGAGTTCATCTCCCAAACTCATGTGGATGCATCAATATTATAGGATTAAACATTATGATTCAATTCTCTATATGAGCGCATATTCAACACTCATATCTATATGTGAAACACATATTCATGTCTTAGCATTTTAGCTCGACTCTACATTTTAAGGATCTTGAGTCGTCGTTAAATCAACTATTCATTATATGTTGCTCGACTTATACCTTGAACAATTTTATTACATAAGTGAACATTTGAAAGATGATTATGTCTAGGAATGTCAACGAGATGGGTATGATACAGTACTATTGGATAAATATATGTTCCTACCTGTATTTATATTTGTACATGTATCGGTTATGCAGGTATTTGCATATTTTTTTTTACTATCCATGAATATCACGAGTCTCTGCGACTATTTACAAAAGAAACATTTAATATTTAAGAACCTATTTTAACCTTAAATTCAAATAAAAATATAATATATATCATTCATAAATTTCAAACAAAGTGCAAATAATCTATTTAAATAATGTTAAATGACAGTTTATAAAGAAATTGAGATTTTTTAAAACCAATTGATAAAATATGACTCATTCAAAATCAATGTCTTAATGTTTTAATCATGTTTTGTTTTTACTTTAAATTAGAGTATAGTGGGTACAAATATCCACATATACGAATACTATGATACCTATATTTGTTTCGTTAATATGCAGGTATAAAAAATACTCATACCCATTACCTACATATATCCATTTACTATATTTATTTCCTATCCTTTGTGGGTTTTATCCACATATACCCACATATAGATATTTTTGAGGTCTATAATCATATATAAACAAATAAATAGACGTCCTCGGTCGGTTTGTATGAAAAGTTGTATGTTGAATTATATCAAGAATTTTTACGTTTTCGACAAGTACTTAAAGTTCAGTTATTATCCTTTTATAGTACTAAGAATACCACATTAAATATGTAAACTTGAAAGGTTCAATCATTATGAGTATCACTTTTGGATGCGTGAGTCGATGTTTGTGGAATGCGTACTATCTTGCAATTCAAATTACGCTTGGCAAAGCCATATGTTATTTATTTCACTTCGTCCTTATTGTTTGATCATGGTGCTTGTAGTGTGTTTTGGAATTTATCTTTTTCTTATTTTTGTTTACTGTTTCCCATTATTTTGTTTGAAGGTTTTGAATAATCTAATTGCATCTATGACATGTATAGTTTAATGATATTTTTTTCTAATGATTATCTTTGGCAAAAACTCTTATAAAATTAAACTATCTATTCTTGTAAAATCTCGTCTTTAACTAACATATACGAATACACAATGGAAAAAAGACAATTACTTAAATGACAATATGTCGTAAAACTAAAACAAGACGAAATCATATTTTTAAGACCATTTAATGTAATTTTTTTTAATCGAAAGTTATAAGAAAATTATAAATTATTGACGGTTTTACCGATAAATATTAATCGGTTGATAATTAAGATTTATCAACAAAATTCATTGTTTAATTTATGAACAGAATTCATAACATTTGTATATCATCATAAAGCACATGAAAGCATAAGTATAGATCACATATTTTTATATCCAAATTGTATTGACCGATCAATCCACTTTATTATATGTGTTAGATGTTTTCTCTTAGTCATCTAGCGTTGTTTCATTCACAATCATAGACTTATTCGTTTAAAGAGTGTACCACACCTAGTCGGCCTAGTCGAATAATAACCAGAAAACTCATCCATGTAACTACCAAGAGTATAAATAGTAACAATTACCATACACATGCTAGGGTACCCGGACTAAACCACTAAGGGGCGACATTGATCAAAGAAACCAAAACAACAATAGCGGCCAAAGTCGCTAAAGGGTAACCGACCTAGGCCGATAACTCCACGAAACTAATTGTACCACACTTAGCCGGTCCCACTGACATATCAACACATATCACCCTTGACCGACATACCTATATCGGTCAAGGCTGGGAGACTGGTGTACCACACCAAGCCAACTTAACAAAATAATAATAAACGATCACCATACCTATACGCTAAATCATTCAAGTAACCAGCCTAGGCTAGGCTGACCTAAGCCTAGCCGGCCTAAACCGGTAACATAATACGTTAAGAGGAATAACCTACCTAAGACAGCATATGATCAATACAAACCGCCAAAGGCACTTAGTGAAATCAAAGCCCCTGATATCCAATGAACCCGCAATAATCGAACTCAGGGCCTGGGCTAGGGCCCAGGCCCACCTATAGCCCAAACTAAGGCCCAGCCCATGACATGACCAAACATAATTAATACTCTATAAATACGCATGGACCCCAATAATTAAAGGTACGCATTTATTACTCCATTAATTACCCGATTTGACTTTTTGAGAGCTTTGGCTGACTTAAGCTTCGAAGTCCCTTTTGCAGGTAAACCCTCCCGGGTCCAAGCAGACATGTGCCAACCGGGAAGAGGCCAACTGAGGAGATAGCAGACTATATGGGTAAGGTGACAGTTGTGCCTAATGTATCTTATTTGTTCTCTGCAGGAACACTAACCAAGGACTTGGGAAAAACAGAACATTTCAATAAGATTCACCAAGCCCACAATAATCGAACTAAGGGCCTAGGCTAGGGCCCAGGCCCACCTATAGCCCAAACAAGGGCCCAGCCCATGACGTGGCCAAACATAATTAATAATCTATAAATATGCATGGACTCCACAAATTAAAGGTACGCATTCATTACTTCCCAAATTACCAGATTTGATTTTCTTAGAGATTTCGCTGACTTGAGCTTCGGAGTCCCTTCTGCAGGTAACCCCTCTCGGGTCCAAACCGATCACACCGAGATACCTATAAGCGACATGTATCAACTGGGAAGAAGCCTACTGAGGTGATGGCGGACCAGGGTAAGGTAATACTTGTGTCTAACATATCTTGTTTGTTCTCTATAGGAACAAAGAGTAATTGGTTTGTTACCATCAAAACTTTATTAATTAATAGGGTTCATCTATTAGAAAATGATTACTGATTACTCAAATAATATTAATAATAATAAAAATATGAAATAACATAATAATAATAATTAGAGCAATAATAATAATGACATATATATAAAACAATGAATATTAATCAGAGATCAACGATTATAATAACAATAATAAATAAAAGATAAACAAGGAAAGGAGTAAAAATATCCTGGGTTGAAGCACGTATAGCGCTATCCTTGGAAAGAAAATGCCCCTACTACACAGGGCTAAACAAATATATCAATACACAATCATATGTGTTTCTTATCATATGCGTTTCTCTCCCAAGATACAACAACTCGTCAGATCGATCGAGTGCAGCGAAGGATCTCCGAACCTTATGAAGTCCACTATCTTAAAGATAATATAGAAAAGAAAAGAAGAACATTTTTTGATAGAACTCAAGTGTTTATTGTTTTTGTTGTTGTACTGTTGTTGTGTCTTTCCCCATGCACCTATGTGGTATTTATAGGTAGAAAAGGGAGACAAAGGAGTAAATAGTAATAAAAATATAGCCGTCAGCCATAAAAAAACATTAACCCATAAATTAAAGGTCTATAAAAACATGAGTAACCGTAGAATTTTTATTTTTTTATTTTATTTTATAAATTATATTAAAATATTCCTAACAATCTCCCACATAATTTAAAAATAAAATAAAACAAAAATGTATTATCTTTTAAAACAAAATATTGTAGTTAAGTGTAAGGAACCTTTCGGGTCTGACCCTTACACCTAGTGCTTATAAACTTCCACCCGAGAAAATGCAGAGACTTGATTGCCTTGAGCTACATCCCCTGTGATCGGGTTTTAGTAAATAACACATACAATATTGGTGTTCATTATAGGTTCTAATTAGTGGGTGCACGTTACGACCTTGTGCATGTATCTTGTTTTATGAGTGTCACTTAGAGACTTGCCCATGTCTCACAATAGCGGCCCCACAATCACACTCACTAGGTAAACCCTCAAAGGGTGGTTTGTGACTCACACCCTTACAATAATTTTCATTGGGTTTATTAAGATGTATTTTATAAATAAGCACATACCTCAACCATTAGGTTTATTAAGAGGCATTTTATAAAATAAGCATAATAATGCATATACCTCAACCTAATTATTGCCACAATTTATAGTACACCTCACCATAGGAATGAGACATAAAATTTAATCAAATTATTTGGTGTACTTTAGTCAACAACAACTTCGTTGTTACCCATTGAACTCCATTCCATGGGATCGCCATTCATGTGGAGATGGGTGTCCATTGTTGCAACTAATTTATGGGCTATAGTCTCATTCCCCTCGACGACTCAAATATTTTGATGCATCAACCTTTTGATAAGCAAATCTGCAATATTTCCTTTTGACTTGACAAAGTCAAGAGAGACAATACCATGAGTAATTTAATTTCTAATATATTTGTCTCTCAATCTCATATGTCAATTTCATTGACATTTTTTACTAAGAACTTTAAATATAACAATTTAATTGTCAGGATGCATTGGAAAAAGGAATAATTTTATGCTTGCATAGTAGACCATGACAACAACTTTTTAACATATTTTCATGATAGGACACCTTCATCCAAGGTTAAAACATAACCATAACCAATAGTTGATATAGTCAACAAAATCAATATCCAATTTACATTATCCTTCAATCATCTCAAGAAATTTGACATATTGTCATAACTAGAAGAAACACAAACAATATTACACTAGATGGAAATGTTATTGATTAAGTGTATCTGAAATGTTTTTTATGATGTCCATAATAACATGACAATGGTTAACATGACATAGCATGACAATGGTTAACATGACATGTATGTAATATCCTGAAACTGTTAATCTACTGCCTCGATAGTCGACTAGCCAACTAATGTAGTCGACTAGGCTCGTGCTGACAGTAAAGGGTTTATAAAAACAGACTCTACACCTGCTGTTAACAGAGTGGTTCAACCCAAAGAAAGAAAGAAAGGTTGAAACTGGTTCTTGGAGCAATCTTGGAAGATCCTCTTCAGAATTTCATCAAGACACATCAAATTTGGCTTGGCAAGAAGAAGAAAATTCAGACTTGGAAAAGGTGTACTCAATCTAAGCTTTAGGCTGTGTTCTTGTGTTCTAGGTATAGTTTGAAACTCTCTATTTTACTATTTTCTGGTTAAAGCAAGTGTGTGTGATAGCCTTGCTGCTTTTGGTTGTTAAAGCAAGTGTGTGTGATAGCCTTGCTATTTTTGTTTGTTGGAGCAAGTATGTGGAAGCCTTGCGTGTGTGTTCCTTTATCTTAGAATTTAGATTTATCAAGTGTATTTGTAAATCTTGAAATTCTTGTGATATAGTGAATATCTCTAGCTATGGTTTGCTAGATGAAATTGGATGTAGATTCTTAAGAATCGAACCAGTATAAAAATTTTATGTGCTTTATCTCTTTCTCTCTATATTTTGACATAGTATAAATAAGCATCAAACCATACTATTTCAATTGATTCAACAAGCAAAGGTTTTTATCAAAACAATTTCAAAAGTGCTAAAACTGGGCAAAATTTGTTAATACCAATTCACCCCCCACTTTTGGTTGTGAAATATTGGTGCATCAATTCTAATAGGCAAAACACTGAGGTATATATTCATTCACTTTATAGTATATAACCAAGATCTTTTTATTAACATGTATATTAACCATTGCAAGACACCCCCACACTTTGAAATATTTTAAATGTGGTTCTTTTTTCTTTCATAACTCATAAAAAGTTTTATCACAATCTTTTGTGTTCAAAATATGATAAGTAGGATATAAAATTTCATTAATATAATGTTAGGCAAGCTAGAACTTGAAGCATAACATTTACCATATCAAACAAAAGCATTTTTTTTCTTTCTTTCACTGCACCATTATATTAACACCATACACTATATGAAGATGTTACATAATGAATAATACCATGAGTTTCACACAAAACACTCATTTATATATACATGTATTGTCATTTCTCTATTTAATTAATTTTGTACCTCAAAATTTCATAATTTGAATGATCTCTAACCAGAATTTCTCAACAATTATAATAATAGCATGTCATATAAAACAACTTTCAACATTTGTAATAACCAAAGAAAAATTTACTAAATATTTTATTACAAGATACAGGTACTTAACTCAAACAAATCATCACAAATATATCATTTACCAATCAAAACACATGTCTAGAAATAATAATTTATTGTACTCAAAAACCACTCCATAACCTTGATGAACAAAAAGAAAGTTTCTAAATTCAGAAACATGAAAAACTCTTTTTATTTTTTTTAAATAATTGTTGGAAGACAAGTTTAGTTTTTACTTGACCATACCTTCAATTTATCATATGAAGAATTTTTATTTTTATCATCACACACATGATCATAAGCATGATGTCAATTAATTCATTTTAATTTCATGTCATAAACAATAGTTTTGAATTCATAAAAATGATAGTTTATTATCAGTCATTTTTTTTTCATATCAAACTATTTTTTTTTTCTTTGCAAATGCAAAGTTTAGTTCAATTGTTTTTTATAACACAATAGTAGTTTTAGTATGACAAATTATTTTATAATTATTTTCATAGAAAACATTTAAAATATATACATTATATAGATAATCTTTACTAATGGTAAGAATAGACAACATTAAAGCATAAATTAATATAACAGTAAAAACATTAGTTATAGATATCACAAAAAAAAAATTATTCAATGAGAAAGAATTTCATTTATCCATAATTTCATTTATTGTTACCAATAGGAGTAGAACAATTATACACATAAACTTTTAGGCTTAGTTGAGGATGATTTAATTATAACCATAAGAAACACATTAGTTCATAAAATGTGTTTTCAGTCTTCAGCTCTATATTGTTTTTAATTCTAGAAATAAATACAAATGAGTAATCAAAAATAGAAATAACAAAAATAACATTTTTCTCTCTAAGAATGTTAGAAAATGATTACTCAAATAATATTAATAATAATAAAAATATGAAATAACATAATAATAATTATTAGAGCAATAATAATAATGACATATATATAAAACAATGAATATTAATCAGAGATCAACGATTATAATAACAATAATAAATAAAAAATAAACAAGGAAAGGAGTAGAAATATCGTGGGTTGAGACACGCATAGCGTTATCCTTAGAGAGAAAACGCCCATACTGCACAAGGCTAAACAAATATATAAATACATAATCATATGTGTTTCTTATCATATGCGTTTCTCTTCCAAGATACAACAACCTGTCAGATCGATCGAGTGCAGCGAAAGATCTCCGAACCTTATGAACTCCACTGTCTTAAAGATAATATAGAAAAGAAAAGAAGAACATTTTTTGAGAGAACTCTAGTGTTTATTGTTTTTGTTGTTGTACTGTTGTTGTGTCTTTCCCCATGCACCTATATGGTATTGATAGGTAGAAAAGGGAGACAAAGGAGTAAATAGTAATAAAAATATAGTCGTTAATCATAAAAAAATATTAACCCATAAATTAAAGGTCTATAAAAACATGAGTAACAATAGAATTTTTATTTTTTTATTTTATTTTATAAATTATATTAAAATATTTCTAACATCATGTACTTCAACGGTCGAGAATATAGTCATTGTAGTTTTATTAAATTTGAAGGTTTGATCTTTTAATTGCATCGTCTTGTATAACTTTTCATATGGAAAGTTTTGATAGTTTCATCGAAATATTCAAAGAGAACTTACCTCAACTTATTTGGCTTTTCTTTCCTTTTTTGATTCAAAGAGAACTTGTTTTTGGAACTTTGATTTGTATCTTATTGTCAACGTATTGAAATTATCTGCTAAAGGAAACATATGCAACAATTTTGTAATATCTCATTAGGAATGTAAACATTATCACTTTCAATCAAGATCAAGTTAATGTCAGTCGCATATCAAAATATGTGAAACATTTCTATACATTAAAATTAAGGCTTAAATAATGATTTGATCCTAGTTTTTATTCGGATTTTTCAATTTGGTCATACTTTTTTTTTTTTTTATTTTGTTCTTAATATTCGTCAATTTTGTTCCATTTAGTTCTTTTCACTAATATCGTTAAAATAATTAAAGGATTGTGAATAGTAATTGTCACGTGTTATTTTTTTATTTATTTTTATTTAAAAAAAAGCTCACGTGTGAAGCTCATATCATGCCACATGTAATTTTTTTAATTTTTTTTAATTTTTTAAAATTTATTTTAAAATTTAAATTTTTTTCATTTAAAAAAAAATTCACGGGTCAAGCCAATATCATGTCACGTGTCAGGATTAGTTTTTTATATTCAATTTGGTCCTAATATTCGTTATTTTTTTTTCAATTTAGTTCTAATCTTTTTTTTTTAATTTAATTTAGAGTTAGAGTTGGTTTAAAATTAAAATAAAAAATTTCAAAGTAGGCAATAACACCATTAATTTAAAATTTTAAGAGGTTAAAAATACTTAAATTAATGGTGGTATTCATTTCTTTTAAATTTTTGGTTAAATTATACTTTTAGTCCCAATTTTCGTAGCAAAATTTGAATTTGATCCCTCAATTATTTTTTATCTCAATCTGGTCCCTATTTTGGGAAATTTGACCCAATCAAGTCCTTTCCGTTAGTGGTGGAGTAACGGTGTTAAATGGGGTGCCACGTGTCAGCTTCTGGATTTTTTGAATTTTTTATTTTTTTTTTGAATTTTTTTTTTGAATTTTTTTTGAATTTTTATTAATTTTTTTAAAATTTTTAAAAAAATTAAAATTTTGCCACGTGTCAAACTGACATCATGCCACGTGGCAGTGACAGTGCCACGTGTCACTATTTGGAATGTGTCATTTTCTCATTCTCAATTTGGTCCCTGTATTTTATCTTTTGTCTCAATTTAATCCCAATTTTTGTAAAAATTATGCAATTTCGTCCCCCTCCAAATTGAAACAAAAATTATAAAATGTTATACAAATATTTTTATTAAATTTGATTTTTTTATTCAAATTGATATATTCAAATTGTTATTTTTATACTAACTAAAATATTTGTATAGAAA
>Ga0214543_1002885_pt1 | contig 33824 bp, 34 predicted proteins | sample CNSS2metaG_FD_160094 | JGI IMG/M metagenome (GOLD analysis project Ga0214543, IMG submission 160094) | Root nodule microbial communities from cowpea collected in UCLA plant growth center, Los Angeles, California, USA - CNSS2 | ecosystem: Host-associated > Plants > Roots > Nodule | place: USA... | reverse complement strand
ATCAAATTCTATTTTACACACTTAATTAAAGAAGGAACCGTATTAAGACGGGCGTTGTGGGGGTGCTAATACCTTCCCCACACGTAACTAACTCCTGAACCCAAATTTGGATTCGAAGACCATTCTTTTAAGATTTTTCTATAGTTTTTCATAATAAACTATGGTGGCGACTCCTCTGTACTTTTTTAAATTATTTTCGCCGTCCCGCCGCGATCTCGATTGCGACAAATGGTGACTCCACCGGGGACTTTTTTTTGAGAGTGGATCCTATTAGTTATGTGTGTAATTTTTTTTAGTTGTTTCAAATATTTGCGTCCTTTTTTTTATTTTTTTTATTATTATTATTTTATTTTGTTATTTATTTATTTATTTTTATGCATGTATATCTAATTTTGTTTGTATGGATGCCTTCTATTTAGTTTAATGTCCTTTATTTTGATGCCTATATGTGATTGTATTATGAAATTATTGAATCCTAGGATAGACGACAATTGTTATATCTGCCTGGGAATTTTCTGGCTGTTTTGTAGGTGGGTTTGGGTAGTCTTAGGTTGCTCCCTTCACACACTACACATGTTAGGCTAGTGCATTCATTTTAATATAGGGGTCCCATACCTGGACCTGAGTTAGCCATAAGGAGTGGAGGACCAACGATTGTTATGTTAGATCTCATATCTACTTGACTATTGTGAAGACTTCATCTAGAGTTTGCTTCCTCTTGACATGTCACATCTGATAGGTCGCCTATCGTTGTGAATTATGTCTTGATGGTTGACTTTAGCTCTAGAGGCCTATTGAGATTATTTAGGGCTATCCCTAAAATAAAGCATATAAAAGTCTATATACCAAAATAGGTTCTCTTTACACCCAATAGGACACCAAGCGGGAGCATATGTTGTTTGTTTTTCAAACTCGTTTTTTAAAGTGTACATAACACATTAAGAATTATTTATTTATTTATTTATTTTTATTATTTTATTATTTATTTATTTTTATTTTTTTTTGCGAAATATGTGATAATTTTATTTTATCCTACATTGTTAAAAAAAATAATAAAATAATATCGGAGTCATAACCACTTTTTTTTTTTATTATAACTCGTGACGTTTTAAAAGGTATGCATAAAATTATGGGGCTTTAGGTTTTTCTTTCTTTTTTTTTTCAAGAAAATAGGTGGTAGCTTTGTTTTACTATCATAAGGCATGCATTTATTTATTTTTTAAATAACAATAAAATAATATATCATTGCGACATTTTATAACCCTTTTTATTTTTATTTTTTTTTAAGAAAATATAGGTTTGAAACCTCTTGAGTCATACGCACAATCATGGGATCAAATCAAACTTATATTTTCCAAAAGAAGCATATCTTTGCTAAAATAAAGAAGTCAGAGGTACAAAGGTTGAAAATCACGAGTCAGCTAATGAAAAAACCACAGGGAAGAACTTTTGCGAGCTTGTATGGGAATATATTGCATTTGGCAATGATAGAGGTGTCTACTGATGCGATCGCCGCTTTGATACAACACTATGATCCGCCTTTGAGGTGTTTTACTTTCTAGAATTTCCAGCTAGCACCTACTATAGAGGAGTTTGAGCAGATCCTAAGATGCCCTCTCTGGAGATAGGAAGCCTTATTTATTCTCAGGCCATTATTCATCCATGGCAAAGATTGCGACAGTGTTGAAGATTGAAGAAAGCGAGTTGTTAGAAAAGAAGCAAAATAGAAACAACGTGGAAGGATTTCCTCTACCCTATTTGGAAGAAACGGCTCGGATAATGGCTGCAAGGGAAGAGTGGGAGGTTTATATGGATGTGCTAGCTATGATGATATACGGGGTGGTCTTATTCCCTAGATGTGATCAATTTATAGACTTGGCGGCAATTGATGCTTTCATGGCCTATAAACATAAAAGAGAATGTCCAGTGATAACTATTCTAGCAGATACTCTTCATACACTGAATGTTTGTTATGAGAAAAAGAATGAAAAATTAATGTGTTGTCTCCCAGTATTATTTGTCTGGTTGGTTACTACTATCTTCAAGCGAAGTGGTGGGGCAGTTTGTCCCATTGAAGATTTTAAGGGTTGTAGCATAAAAAAGGATTTGGATTGGCAATTCTACATGGCAAGTATGAGCCAGAGTAATGTGAGATGGTGTCCAAGGTGGAAGAATTTGACTGAGATGATTTGGCGATGTGGCGATTTCCCCAATGTACCTCTTATGGGAACTAGAGCTTGCATCAATTACAACCCTATAATAGGAATGAGGCAGCACAGACGTCCCATCCAAGGACCACCTTCTGAAGAAGTCATAACTCCCTTCCTGGTCCCAAATCTGCAGAATCAGGAAATGTTGACTAGAGTACGTCGTGCTTGGGAGAAAGTAGTAAAAAAAAAATGAGTATTAGGACAAAAGAGGATAACAAATACGGTTACAGTCAATGGTTGAAGGAAAGGGTTTACAAAGTGGGATTGCCTTTTCCAGAGAAGAGCGAACATGTTGATGAGGAAACAATAGAAGAGCTGGTACAAATTGAAGAGCTGTTGGCATTACGAGAGACTTTAGAAGACGTAGAAAATGAGAAGAGGAAACTGCAAGAAAGGTTGCAAGAAACTGAAAAGGAAAATGAAAGGCTGCGAAAGGAAAATCTTGAAGAGAAGCAAAGTACAAAGGGCGTTGAAGAAAGTGAGAATCGAAAGACAATGTAATCAGATGGTGCGAGGGGCTTTGAGGAACAAAGAGAATGAGTTGGAGGAAAAAGAAACTGAGCGAAACCAAGTACGGGAAGAAAATCAACATCTAAAGGAATCATTGAACAATGCTAGGATGGTCCAACAAAGTTTGGGGAAATAATTAGAAGGGGTAAAACTACACATTAATGAGCTGATTCGTGAACATGAAGAAAGAATAATGAAAGAAAAGCAAAAGCTGGCGGGTATGTATCAAGAGGCTCTCAGGGAAGAGCAAGGAAAACTACTATGGAAAGATCGCAAGCTGAAGGAATTGGAGCAAATCATTGGGACTGCACAAGACGAATGCCGCGTCTGGAAAGCAAGATTTGCTACAATAGTGAGAGGAGGGCAGGATCTTTCATTCCTCTTGGCTCGAGCTAAGAACATTGCTGACGTTTTCTCTACCCCTTCCGAGATACATAAGTTATTTGAATATTGTAATAATATGATAGAATTGACGAAGGAGATGGCTCAACGTTCGTGATGTAGGAGTTAGGATCTTATTGACAATATTATTTTGCAAAGATATGATTCTCAGTTAATAAAATACGATTTGATCCCATTTTGGTTTTCTTTTTGTGCACGTGTGACTTGTGAGGTTTCTAATAGTAATAAAAATAAAAATGAAGATTGTGCTTTTCTTATAGTGTCACGTATACTTATATCATTCACATGTAACAGTTGGTGATTTAAAAAATAATGACTCAATCCAAAACACTTGTTTCACGGCACCCTTATAGGACTCGAGCCATAATAAAGAGAATGGAGAATCTTGAACAATCTCACGAAACTCTAAGGGCAGATGTCAATTCTATGAAAAAACAAATGGCTGCAATGATGGAAGCTCTGAATGTGATTAAAAGCAAGTTGGAAAGTACGAACTCCTTAACTGAAGAAGGGATTTCTTCCTATCTACGGGCTCCTCGCCAAGATGAAGTGCAAGCCCAAAATGTTGATACATAGGGAAACCCGAGGGCTCAAGTCTTTCCGCAATATGGCCTTCCCTCAGACTATGTTCCCCCAATGGCAGAATATTCAGAAGGAGTTCATGTAATGCCTAATATTGGACACATGAACAATGTTGCGCTGCGCACAAATATTAATGAAGATCATGGAAATATGGTGGGGTCTCAGGGGACTATTCTATCAAAGGTAAATCAAGTAAAACCTAGGGATGGAACTCATATCATGGACTCGGAAGCAATAGTGGAAGATGTTAAAGCAAGGGATAAGCTAAAAACCTCGGAAGAAAGATTAAGGGCTATTGAAGGAGTGGGAAATTATGGCTTAGGCGATGCTGCAGGATTATGCCTGGTACCGGATGTGGTAATACTAGCAAAATTCAAGGTGTCGGAGTTTGAAAAATATAAAGGGACTACTTGTCCCAAAAGTCATTTAACCATTATTGCAGGAAGATGGCGGCACATGCTCATGATGATAAAATGTTAATCCATTTCTTTCAGGACAGTTTGGCGGGAATGGCTTGTAACTGGTACATGCACCTTGAGCCTGCCCATATTCACTCTTGGAAGGATATGGTGGATGCGTTCATAAAGCAATATCAGTTTAATCATGATATGGCTCCTGACAGATTGCAGTTACAGAATATGGCAAAACGAGAGAATGAGGCTTTTAAAGAGTATGCACAAAAATGGAGAGAGGTGGCTGCTCAGGTAGAACCACCTTTGCATGATAAAGAAATAGTGGCTATGTTTATAGGCACTCTGCAGTCCCCTTTCTATGACCACATGATAGGAAACGTGTCCTCAAATTTTGCAAATATTATTGTAATTGGTGAGAGGGTTGAAGTGGGTTTGAAAAGTGGTAAGATTACTCATAGTTCGATGGGAAGTTCACAAATGAAGAAAATAGGGTTTAATACTGGGAAGAAGAGAGAGGGAGAGACTAATGCAACATCCTCTACACCTTCATGGGAGACTCATGCCCAGCCTCTTTATAATAATCATCAGCAACGCTCTACTCAAGGGCCATATATTGCTAATACTGGGCTAGCTTATCACCCACCAAATCATCAGCAAAATCGTTATCAAACCTGTGATTCGTATCAGAAACAATCTGTTCAAAGTAATCAGCGCAAGCAAGGTTGGAAAAATGACGTGAGCCAAGGTCAAAATGCAAGGAGAGATTTTGTTCACTTTACCCCGCTTCCAGTAACGTATACAGATTTGTTACTAGATCTTCTTCACCATAAGTTGATAGCAATATGTCCAATGAAGCCATTGCAGCCTCCTTATCCCAAGAGCTATGATCCCAATGCTAAATGCGAATATCATGGAGGAGAGATGGGTCATTCAACAGAGAGATGTCTGGCTTTTAAATTCAAGGTACAATCATTGTTGGATTCTGGATGGTTGACTTTTCAAGAGGATAAGCCCAACATTGAAAATAATCCGCTATCCGGACATGGGAATGCTTCAACCAATGCGATCATGTAGTGGGAGGAGCATAGTCTGTTGAATGATGCAAGAAAAGTTCGAAGCTCAATGAAATTCATCTTTGAAACCTTGTGTAAAATTGGACTATTGGAGTATGAAACAAAGTTCAATGATAAGTGTGGTATCCATCCGGGTGATGAGCATTCTATTGAGGATTGTTTAGGGTTCAAGAAAATACTTCAAGAGCTAATGGATAGACAAATAATACAGGTGGGTCGGCAGGATCTAGAGGAAGATATTTTCGCTCAAATGGGAGATGAACGAAATATAACTGACCCTAAATCCTTGGTAGTCCACTTTACTAAAACTTCACGTATGCCAGAAAGAAGACAACATGTTGTAATACAAGCTCCTTCCACTTTCCCATATAAGAATGATAAAGCAGTGCCCTGGAGATATGGTGTTCAGGTTACGAAGGGAGGTGAACAACACACTGGGGCACCTGCAATAGATAATATTGTTGGGATTGGAGGAATGATGAGGAATGGTCGTATATTCGCACCAAGAGACCTAAGAAGGGGACAAGATCACCAGGAAAGACAAAGAAATGAAGGGGTAACTAATGAAAAAGCAAAGGAATTTTTTTAAAGAGAAGGCTATGCAGATCAAAGAAGAGCCAAAGAAGATGAAACACAAAGAAAAGAAAGAGATAACTGATGAAGAAGCTAGTGAATTTTTGAAATTTATTCAACAAAGTGAGTATAAGGTGGTAGATCAGTTGAATCGCATGCCGGCTAGGATTTCTTTGTTAGAATTATTAATGCATTCAGGCACTCACAGAAAGTTGTTGATGAAGATATTGAGCGGCGCGCACGTGGAACAGGGCATATCACTGGATAAATTTGAAGGGATTATCAGCCACATTACTGCTAATGATCACCTTGTTTTTACTGATGAGGAGATCCCAGCCGAAGGAAAAGGGCATAACAAAGATTTGCACGTCTCTATGAGTTGTATGAATTATGTTATAGCACGCGTGCTTATTGATAATGGCTCATCTTTGAATGTAATGCCAAAATCTACGTTGGATAAGTTACCTTTTGATCATAATCATTTGCGACCGAGTGCTATGGTGGTTAGAGCTTTTGATGGGAGCAGGAGAGAAGTTATGGGAGAAATAGAATTACTAGTCCAGATTGGGCCTTGCACATTTCAAATACTTTTCCAAGTAATGGATATAGCACCAACATACAGTTGTCTATTAGGGAGACCTTGGATACATTTTGCTGGTGTGGTACCTACCACTCTACATCAAAAGCTGAAATTCACGATTGGAGAAAAATTGGTTATAGTTTCGGGAGAAGAAGATTTATTGGTAAGCGGTCCCGCTCGTTACATTGAAGCTGCTGAGGAGGCTTTGGAAACATCTTTCTAGTCCTTAGAAATTGTAGGGACTGCCTATGTTGAATCATTTCCTATAAACCCTTACCTATCAAGTGCATCTTTAATGACAGCCAAATCCTTGTTAAAAGAAGGGTATATATATGGAAATGGACTAGGAAGGAGCGGGCAGGGGTCATTGTTCCCATTGCATATTGTTGAGAACAAGAACAGATACGGTCTGGGGTACAAGCCCACTAAGGAAGACAAAAAAATATTATTAGAAGAGAAGAGAGAGCGAGCCCTAGCTCACATACAAGGGCGAGAACCGAGGATGGGAAGAATCCACATCTGTGACATCAAAGAGAGCTTCCATAGTGTTGGATGGATCAACACCAGGCAAATTTCAGTCATTGAGGAACAACAGGATGTTGCAAACTCAGATTCTGTGTGGCCTTGTCCTCCAAATGTGCAACTCAATAATTAGAAGATGGTGGATGTGCCTGTGGTGTTTAAGTGTGCTGAAATGTAATATGGCATAGTCGATGTTGTTTTTTCTTTCTTCAAAGCTTTGAATAATTATCCTTAAATGGGTTGACTTTTTCTACTTTTTGCTTAGTGTGACATTAATAAAATCGTTGTTTTCGTTTTATGTTTAGATTGTTGGTTAAGTCAATTATTTATTTTATATATATTTCAATAATGCAGATTTGACGATGAATCTTTTGAAAATAATATTGATATTCCCAATTTTGAGTATCCTGTCAATAATATGGAAGATGATTATGAGGATGACTGGGAACCGTCCCCAGAATTGATGAGATTAGTGGAACAAGAGGCTAAGGAGATAAAACCTCATCAGGATAATGTTGTGGTGATTAACCTAGGAGGTGAGAATGAGAAAAAGGAAGTAAAAGTCGGCGCTTACATGTCAAAGGAAACACAGGAAAATTTATGGGCTTTATTGAAAGAGTTCAAAGATGTTTTTGCATGGTCATATCAAGATATGCCAGGGTTGGACCCAAATATTGTTCAACATAAACTTCCGCTTAAACTAGAGTGCTCCCCAGTTAGGCAGAAGTTAAGAAGGTTGAAACTTGAGATGTCATTAAAGATAAAAGAGGAAGTAAAGAAGCAGTTTGATGCAGGATTCTTAGCTATAGCCAAATACCCCCAATGGGTTGCCAACATTGTTCCGGTGCCAAAGAAGGATGGAAAGGTGCGGATGTGCGTTGACTATCGGGATCTGAATCGAGCTAACCCTAAGGATAATTTTCCCTTACCACACATTGATACTTTGGTTGATAACACAGCTAAGTTTTCATTGTTCTCATTCATGGATGGGTTTTCAGGATATAATCAGATTAAAATGGCGCCTGAGGATATGGAGAAGACTACCTTTATTACCCTATGGGGCACATTTTGTTATAAAGTAATGCCTTTCGGGCTTAAAAATGCTGGCGCAACTTATCAGAGGGCGATGGTGGCTCTCTTTCACGACATGATGCATAAGGAGATTGAAGTTTATGTTGATGACATGATTGCCAAATCTAGATCTGAAGGGGAGCATATTATCAACTTGAGAAAATTGTTTGAAAGACTAAGAAAATTTAAGCTCAAGTTGAATCCAGCAAAGTGTACCTTCGGTGTAAAGTCTGGAAAGTTGTTGGGGTTCATTGTAAGTGAAAAGGGAATAGAAGTTGACCCAAATAAAGTGCGTGCGATATTGGAAATGCCGATTCCCCACACAGAAAAAGAAGTACGTGGTTTTTTGGGCAGATTAAACTACATTGCTAGGTTTATCTCTCAATTAACTGCTACTTGCGAACCTATCTTCAAACTGTTACGTAAAAGTCATGTAACAAAATGGAATGAAGACTGTCAAAAAGCCTTTGAAAGGATCAAACAGTATCTGCAAGAGCCTCCCATTTTACGTCCACCGATACTCGGAAGGCCTCTCATCTTATACTTGACAGTTTTAGAGGATTCCATGGTTGTGTTCTAGGACAACATGATGAAACAGGCAAGAAGGAACATGCTATTTATTATTTAAGCAAGAGATTCACAAGTTGTGAGCAAAAATATTCCTCTTTGGAGCGAACTTGTTGTGCGTTGGCATGGGCAGCTCATCGTTTGAGGCAATACCTGCTAAATCATACAACTTGGCTTATATCTAAAATGGATCCAATAAAATACATTTTTGAGAAGCCAGCTCTTACTGGAAGGATAGCCCGATGGCAAATGTTATTATCTGAATATGACATTTCTTATGTCACTCAAAAGGCTATCAAAGGAAGTGCTTTAGCAGAGTATTTGGCTCACCAACCTATTGAAGGTTACCAACCCATACAACATGGATTCCCTGATGAAGATATTTTGGCTCTTTTTGAGGAAAGCAAACAACATGAAGATACGTGGACATTATTTTTTGATGGAGCTTCAAATGCACTAGGGCACGACATAGGGGTCGTGCTCATTACTCCAAATAACCAGTACATACCAATGACTGCAAGGTTGTGTTTTAGTTGCACTAATAATATAGTGGAATATGAAGCATGCGCTATGGGTATACGAGCAGCTATTGAGTCCCGAGTGAAGTTTTTGAATGTATATGGTGACTCAGCTTTGATTGTCCACCAACTGAAAGGAGAATGGGAGACCAAAGATCAGAATTTGATTCCTTATCAAGCATATATTAGGGGGTTGATGGAATATTTTAATACTATAGTATTTCATCATATTCCCCGAGAGGATAATCAGTTAGCAGATGCTCTAGCCACGTTGTCGTCCATGTTTGAGGTAGATCAAAATGATGAGTTACCGATGATTAAAATGAGAAGTCATGAACAACCGGTATACTGCCACTTTATTGAAGAGGAGTTAGATGACAAGCCCTGGTATTTTGATATCAAGCGATACCTCCAAACTCGTGATTATCCTGAGAAAGCTTCCAAAAATAATAAAAGAATGTTAAGAAGGTTGGCCTCAAGTTTCTTACTAAATGGAGATGTCTTGTATAAAAGAAATCATGATATGGTGCTTCTACGGTGTGTGGATGCAAAAGAAGCGGAGTTGATATTAAAGGAGATTCATGAAGGAGCTTTTGGAACACATATGAATGGGCATGCCATGGCCAAGAAAATTATGAGAGGTGGATATTTTTGGCTGACTATGGAGAATGATTGTTGTATTCATGTGAGGAAATGCCACAAATGCCAAGTATATGCAGATAAGGCGAATGTGTCGCCTATGCCTTTGAATGTCTTGACCGCACCTTGGCCTTTCTCAATGTGGGGAATTGATGTTATTGGAGCCATAGAACCAAAAGCGTTGAATGGTCATCGTTTTATTCTAGTGGCAATTGATTATTTTACTAAATGGGTGGAAGCTACTTCTTATTCCAGTGTAACAAGGAAGGTGGTAGTGAAATTCATAAAGAAAGAATTGATCTGTAGATATGGGCTACCAAATAAGGTCATCATAGATAATGGTACTAATTTGAATAATAATATGATGATTGAATTATGTAGAGAGTTTAAGATCCAACATCATAATTCTTCTCCCTATCGGACAAAAATGAATGGGGCAGTGGAAGCTGCGAACAAGAATATCAAGAAAATCATACAAAAGATGGTAGTGACATACAAGGATTGGCATGAGATGCTTCCTTTTGCTTTGCATGGATACCGTACTTCAGTACGAACATGAACTGAGGCAGCACCGTTTTCATTGGTTTATGGAATGGAAGCGGTACTTCCCTTTGAAGTTGAAATTCCTTCTCTGAGGGTATTATTGGAAACTCAGTTAGAAGAGGCAGAATGGGTGCAAGCGTGATCTGATCAACTCAACCTCATTGAAGGGAAAAGATTGGCAGCAGTATGCCATGGCCAATTATATCAAAGGAGGATGAAGAAAGCATTTGATAAGAAAGTACGTCCCAAAGAATTCAATAGAGGCGACTTGGTAGTGAAAAAGATTATGCCCATGCAGAAGGATCATCGAGGGAAATGAATGCCGAATTACGAAGGACCCTATGTTGTGAAGAAAGTGTTCTCTGGGGGGCCACTATTTCTCACAAGGATGGATGGGGAAGAGTTACCACTACCAGTCAATTCTGATGCAGTCAAAAGATTTTATGCATAATGATTCCATGATAGTAAAAACTTGTATGGGAATATTGATATTGTTTAATTTAAATGATTCGTTGAATGACAAATTTGCCTATTTCATAGTTGGTTTGATGTTTTAAGATTTTCTTATGTCACACTAAGTAAAGGAAAATCTCGTTGACAATAAACACCAGAAGTTCATCCACAAAATATGAAGACCGGTTCAGGGCAAATAGAGATGGAGACCGAAGGGTGTCGTGAAATAATAATAAATGTGTAAAAATAATAATAATAATAATAAAGAGTGGAAAATGCAAAGCGTGTTAATCGTCTGCTACCAAAGTCGTCGAATGCATGTTTTTCTAAAAATGGTATTAAATAAAGGTGAAGGTCCCACACTTTTTCGCAGTTCAGTGTTTTCATATTGGATGCTAGAGTTGACGTTTCCTTTTGACATATCATGTGTATTACCCAAGTCTATCCTTGTCTCTAAATAAAAAGGGGTTGCTCTAAGTAGGGGTTAGTCATTTGCTCAATAAGGACATGACATTGGGGCATGTGGTTTTAGGGTGTACTACTTGGTTTTATGGGAATGATAATTAAATCCCCGAGGCTAAAAAAAAGAAGAAGAAAAGAAAAGAAAAAAGAGAGAAGAAAAAAGTGGAAGGAATAAATAGATAAAGTAATAACAAGAATGAATGACTAAAGGTAACAAGATTTGAGCACTAGTAAATTTTGTTTAAGATATAATCTGTGTGAGGACCAGTGAATCAAGATTCAAAATGATGTGTGGCCATCTTTCTATCCTAACAAAATGAGATATCCATTGCACCTTCTTTGGGCTGACAACAATACTTTCCTTCAAATTTATCCCCACTACAAGGATTATCAGCATGAAGAGTTTAATTAAAGAATACAATGTTCAATTCATCAAAATGTGAGAAAGCATCAGTCAAAAAGTGAAAAGTAATTCAAGATCCAATGAATGAAAAATGAAATCAAGATGATCCAACATCAGTGAAAACGTAAGAAGAGAAAGAGTCACAAAGAGGTGACGATATGTACAAAAGGAAATGAAGATGCTGATCAAAGTTGTGAGGAAAGTTGAAACAAACAGGCTTATAATCCTTGCCTCAAAGATAAAAACCACAAATTTTACTTGGGCTTGTTTATCTTTTCTTCAAAACCCGTGTAACCTTGACCACATTAGAAGTCTAATAAAAGTCCACACTGATTGAAAAATGATTCTTCTATTTTTTCATAAAGCTTAAGTTTGAGACAAAAGACTGTGGTTGTAAATGTTGTTACTAAAGAGAAAAAAAAAGATAAAGCCTCTGGGTTAACGTCTTCCCATTAGCTTGTTAGCAAGATACCTTGGGGCAATCCTTTCCATTTTACCAACACTCAATAGAATAAATACACCGGAATCACGTTTTTATACGATGAATCCAAACAAGGGAATTTTTGTTTTTGTCCTCGTATAAAGTTTATCCTCCAACTTCACCAATCTGCACAGATCTGCTTGTGTTGAATAATACAATTACATTACACCATTCAATTCCGGTTCGCTAGGGGATCACATGATGTGTCGAAAGTAAATATTAAGCAAATGGTTTCTTGTGTTGACATTGGGTGTTAGAATTTGTTACAGCCTTCATCTTATCTTTCGAGATAGCGAAGCGACATTCAGTTGGATTCGATGATCGAGGAAACAAAATGATTATAACTGCTAGTAAAAAATAAATAATGAAAATATTAATAATAAAGAGAGGAAAGAAGTAAATAGAAATATAAGGAAATGGAAAAGAATAAATTGAGCATAAGGAAGTTTTGGAAAACAAGGTTGATTGGAATTCATTTATACATTCATGGATCTATGCATTCTTTTTGTCTCAAATATCAACTTGATTTCTCACGGGGTGATGATTCCTTTTTAGAACCCTCTTCACAAAAGGGTAACAAGTTGTTGTTCTATATCGGCCCTCTGCGAGGCAATGGTCGAGCCTAGGTTCTCTTTTGATATCTCGGCCCTCTGCGAGGCAATGGTCGAGCCCAGGTTTTCTTTTGGTATCTCGGCCCTCTGCGAGGCAATGGTCGAGCCCATGTTTTCTCTTGGTATCTCGGCCCTATGCGAGGCAATGGTCGAGCCCAAGTTTTCTTTTGGCATCTCGGCCCTCAGCGAGGCAATGGTCGAGCCGAGGTTTTCTTTTGGTATCTCGACCCTCTGCGAGGCAATTCTCGAGCCCAGGTTTTTTGTTGGCATCTCGGCCCTCTGTGAGGCAATGGTCAAACCCAGGTTTTCTTTTGGTATCTCGGCCCTCTGCGAGGCAATTGTCGAACCCAGGTTTTCTTTTAGCATCTCGGCCCTTTGCGAGGCAATGATCGAGCGCAGGTTTTCTTTTGGTATCTCGGCCCTCTGCGGCAATGGTCGAGCCCAGGTTTTCTTTTGGCATCTTGGCCCTCTGCGAGGCAATGGTCGAGCCCAGGTTTTCTTTTGGTATCTCGGCCCTCTGCGAGGCAATGGTCGAGCCCAGGTTTTCATTTGGTATCTCGGCCCTCTGCGAGGCAATGTTCGAGCCCAGGTTTTCTTTTGGCATCTCGGCCCTCTGCGAGGCAATGGTCGGGCCCAGGTATTCTTTTGGTATCTCGGCCCTCTACGAGGCAATGGTCGAGCCTAGGTTTTCTTTTGGCATCTCGGCCCTCTGCGAGGCAATGGTTGGTCCCAAGTTTTCTTTTGGTATCTCGGCCCTCTGCGAGGCAATGGTCGGGCCCAAGTTTTCTTTTGGTATCTCGGCCCTCTGCGAGGCAATGGTCGAGCCCAGGTTATCTTTTAGTATCTTGGCCCTCTGCGAGGCAATGGTCGAGCCCAGATTTTCTTTTGGTATATTGGCCCTCTGCGAGGCAATGGTCGAGTTCTTTTTTTTCATTTTTGAAACCCGAACGAAATTATTGTTTTTATCTTTACTTATCTTTTACTATGATAATATGAAAATTTCACTTTCATACTATCTAGTCAAATATAAGTAAAGAGGGGCAACCGTCAACACCCAATTTCGTCCGGGTAAATGTGTTTGTTTGGTTAAAAAAAAGATAGTAATAATAAAAATAATATATAATATAATAATAATAATAATAATAATAATAAATAATAAAATAAAATAAAAAAATATGTTTTTATTGATGGTAGCTTTTTAAACTTTAATTCTACCGTGGGAAGAAAGAAAAAAAAAGAAAAAAAAAACAAGAGCGAGAGAATCTAATTTATTGTTAATTATCACACTCTTTTCGTGAGCCTAAATGTTTTACATACTTTTACCTCTACTTTTAGCTATTTACATTCTTTGCATGACATGTAAAAAAAGGACGTTTCATAATTTCCGGTTTTAGAGAAACGTAAAATATTAGGAGCAATTTTTTTATAATAATTTGAATAAATATCGTGCACTTACACTTGTGTGTCTCTTTGCGTTGTCAGTCTGGAAAGATATTATTTTAATTAGAAGCAAATATTCCCGATAATAATGCTTTTAGATAATGGTATGATTTTAACATTTAGAAGAAAGTATTTTTGGTAAGAGTTAGAATCAATAATATGAATAATATGTCATGATTTGATCACGATTTTTATGTGACAGAAAATATGATTCTATTAATTACAGGCAATATTTCGTTAATAATTATAATCAATACTGTGGATATTATGCAACGATATAACAAGACCAATTCTTTCCCCATATATTTTATTATAATTAAATACTAGGATCTCAGTGGTACCCAAGAGGCCTATATAATCACAAAGTTTCTTCAATGCGAGACACAGAAAAAAAAACTCCTCTCTTTTTATTAGAGAGCACACACACAAAGGGGGTCACCTTAAGGTAAATTTTCTTTTGCTCCTAGTCTGTTATTCATGATTCTCTTATAACATCAAATATATGATTGTTTGAATGTTTGAATTATTGTATGAGCAAATGTGTTCGGGGTTCTCATGTTAGATGATTTTGGGTTTGACATCGATGTGCTCAGCCTTTCTCTTTCCCTCTATTTTTATCTTGTTAATTAAAAAGGTGCTTTTTTAGGTTTTAATTCTCTAAAAAAATAATAATAATAGTAAATAAATAAAATAAAAATTACATTTTTTTATAAGTTTTAAATGTCATGTCAAGTCTCGGACTTGCTTGATAATCAAAACGCTCTTTCATAGGCTTTTAATTTTTTAATTAATAATAATAAAAAAAATATAAAATCATTTTAAATGTCATGTCAAATCTCGGATTTGCTTGATAACTTTTTTTTATCATGTAGAATCTCGGGTTCTCTTGATATTTATAAAATATATATATATAAAAAAATCTAAAATTTAGAACAAAACAAAATAATAATATGAAACAACAAATTTTTTACAAAGAACTATGTTATCCCTGATTTTCCAAATGGAAATACGTAGGAGCGAGGTACAATCCTTGTCGGGCTAAAAAATATAAAAAATAATTTTGTTTTTTAATCTTTATAATTTTTTGTATGTGTTTTTTTTTATTATTTTGTTTTTTTAGGAACAACAAATAATTTTAAACATCAAATTCTATTTTACACACTTAATTAAAGAAGGAACCGTATTAAGACGGGCGTTGTGGGGGTGCTAATACCTTCCCCACACGTAACTAACTCCTGAACCCAAATTTGGATTCGAAGACCATTCTTCTAAGGTTTTTCTATAGTTTTCCATAATAAACTATGGTGGCGACTCCTTTGTACTTTTTTAAGTTATTTTCACCGTCCCGCCGCGATCTTGGTTGCGACAACCTGCAAAAGGTATTAAGTTAGCAACATTAAAGGTGGCATGCACATCAGAGCCTTCAGGAAACTCTAGCCTATATGCATTATCATTTACTCTTTTTAGCACTTTAAAGGGACCATCGCCTCTAGGGCTAAGTTTAGACTTCCTTTGCTTAGGAAATTTATCTTTTCTAAGGTGTAGTCACACCCAATCCCCTTCTTCAAAAATCATTTCCCTATGGCCTTTATTGTTGTACTTAGCATACCTATCTATTTGTTGTTGGATTTGAGTTTTAATCTTTTCATGCATTTTCTTAACAAAATCAGATTTTGCCACCCCTTCTTTATGAATAAAATCAAAAGATGTAGGAAGTGGTAGCAAGTCCATGGGAGTGAGAGGATTAAAGCCATAAACAACTTCAAATGGAGAGATTTTAGTAGTCCTATGAACTACTCTATTGTAGGTAAGTTTAATATGGGGAAGGCATTCATCCTAAAATTTGTGGTTCCCTTTCAAAATTGCCCTTAGCATAGTAGACAAAGACATATTAACAACTTCAGTTTGCATATCAGTTTATGGGTGGCATGAAGTAGAGAAATTAAGCTTAGTTCCTAGCCTTGACCAAAGTGTTTTCCAAAAGTGGCTAAGGAACTTAGTGTCTCTATCAGAAACTATGGTGCGAGGTATACAATGAAGCTTTACCACATCTCTAAAACAAAGCCTAGCAATGTTGCTAGCATCATTCACTTTGTGGCAGGATATAAAATGTGTCATTTTGCTAAATCGATCTACCACCACAAAAATATAATCAAAACTACTTAGTGTTCTTGGGAGTCCTAAGACAAAAATCCATGCTTATATGTTCCCAAGGGGTTGAAGCAATAGGCAATGGGGTGCATAATCCATGGGGCATTGTCTTAGACTTAGATTGCAAACATGAAATACATATATTACAATGCCTTTGGACATCCTTCCTCATATAGGGCCAAAAGAATTTTTATTTCAAAAGACCTAGGGTTTTTTCTACCCCAAAGTGACCCATTAATCCTCCTTCATGTGTTTCTTGGACAAAGAGTTTTCTTTGTGAACATTAGGGAATACAAATTTTTCCTTCTTTAAACAAATACCCCTCATTAACAAAGAAAACTCCTTGAGCTCTTTCCATACACTCAACATAAGTAGAGGAAAACTCAGAATCTTGAACATACATTTCTGGAATGTGATCAAATCCAAGAATTTGGACTCCCAATTTTGAAAACAAGGTGTGCCTTCTAGACAAGGCATTAGCCACCACATTACTTTTGCCCTTCTTATACTTTATCACATAAGGAAATTGTTCTAAGAATTCCATCCACTTAGCATGCCTTTTATTCAACTTGTGTTAGCCCTTCAAGTATTTTAGCAACTCATGGTCACTATGAATGACAAACTCTTTGGACACAAGGTAGTGTTCCTAATTTAAAGGGCTCTAACAAAGGCATACAATTCCTTGTCATAGGTCGGATAGTTGAGGGAGGCACCATTAAGTTTTCACTAAAATAAGCAATGAGGTGTCCTCCTTGCAACAACACGACACCTATTATTACACCAGATGCATCACATTCTAGCTCAAAGGTTTTTGAAAAGTTTGGTAAGGCTAGAATGGGCGCATTGGTGAGTTTTTCCTTGAGTTGCTGAAAAGCAGACTCTTATTTTTCACCCCAATTAAAAAACGCATCTTTCTTGACAAGTTCATTGAGGCGTGAAGCCAAAGTAGAGAAGTTAGGAACAAATCTTCTATAAAAGCTTGCCAAACCATGGAAGCTCCTAACTTCTCCAACACTTGTAGGAGTAGGCCAATCTTGGATGGCCTTTATTTTTGTAGGATCAACATGGACCCCATTTTTGTTCACAACAAAACCTAAGAAAACTAAACTATCTACATAGAAAGTACATTTCTCTTTATTAGCAGACAAACTATTTACTCTAAGGATAGTAAGGACAGACCTCATATGGTCTATGTGCTCATGCAAGCTCTTGCTATAGATCAAGATATCATCAAAATAGACAACCACAAAATTTCCTATGCACTCTCTAACGACATGATTTATTAGCCTCATGAATGTGATAGGTGCATTAGTAAGCCCAAAGGGCATCACCAACAACTCATATAATCCAAATTTGGTCTTAAAAGCAGTTTTCCACTAATCACCTTCTTCGATTCTTATTTCGTGATAACCACTCTTTAGATCAGTTTTAGAAAATATGAGGGACCCATGCAACTCATCAAACATGTCATCAAGCCTAGGGATTGAATGCCTATATTTGATGGTGATGTTATTTATAACCCTACAATCACAACACATTCTCCACTTTCCATCCTTTTTAGGCACTAACAAAACAGGCACAACACAAGGACTAAGGCTCTTTTGAACAACTCTTGCACTTGAGAGTCTATCTCCTTTGTTTCTTGAGGATTTGTCCTAGGCTGGTCTATTTGGAAGACTTGCCCAGACACTAAATCTATTTGATGCTCAATTCCTCTAAAAGGAGGAAGCCCAATTGGCCCTTCCTTAGGGAATATATCCTCAATTTCTTTCAAAAGATTTTCAATTTTAGGAGGTAGAATCTTAAGTTCAAGAGATGTGGTAGTGCATGTAAGTGTTCCTTTACACATCAATAGGCATGAAAGTTCTTCATCATTGAGAACTTGGTTTAAAGATTTTATAATCAAAATGTTCTCATGTTGAATGACCTTGGGAGAAGGAACACCAATCTCTCCCACATCAAATTCATCTTTAGTTACTTTTTGGTGGAGATGGAGGACTTTTTTTTTATCCTCTTTTCTCTCCTTTTCCAACTTCTGTCTCATTTAGGTTTGATCCTCTACCACTTGAGATGGTGATAGAGGATGCAAGACAAATTTTCTATCCTTGTGAGTAAAGGTGATTTCATTGGTAAGACCATTATGCATGGATTTCTTGTCAAATTGCCAAGGTCTTCCCAATAAAACATGGCAAGCTTCCATAGGTACTACGTCACATAACACACTATCTTCATATTTCCTTATGGATAGTTTGACCTTCACTTAATGTTAGACTGTCAAATCCCTACTTTCATTAAGCCAATGCAGTTTGTAAGGTTTTGAATGGGGAATGACAGTCAAAGCCAAGTTATCAACCAACCTTGTACTACAACAGTTGCAGCATGAACCACTATCAACAATGAGAGAACAAGTGTTTTCTAAAATTTTACATCTTGTATGAAAGATGTTCTCTTTTTGTGTTGGCTCTTTTGGAATGGGTTGGTTGCTAAGAAGTCTTTTAATCATTAGAAGGTCTCCTTCACAAAGATAGGCAATTTCCTTAGACTCATCATTAGACTCCTCACTAGAAGTCTCACTATCACTTTCTTGCTCATCTTGGCTACTATAGTGGCTAACACCCCTTAAGATCATGGTCTTTTTGGTGGGGCATTGAGATGCAACATGACCTCTACCAAGACACTTGAAACATTTGATTTCACTAGTATGAATGTGTGTAGATGTGCCTTCCCTTGGTTTCTCCTTTTCCTTGAAACTTTTGGAGGGTTCTTCTTTGACTTGCTTACCCTCCCCCTTGAATTCTTTCTTGGTATAAGAGTTAGAGTAGTCATTTTAAAAATTTTTCCTTAGAATTTGTTGTTCTACCTTTATGCAAAGTTGAACCAAGTCATTTAAGTCTTGGTAGGACAACAATTCTACTCTATCTCTTATCTCAAGACTTAAGCCTCTAAGAAACCTTGCAATGGTGGTATCCTCAAATTCTTTAATCCCAACCCTCATCATATATAACTCCATCTTTTGTCTATATTCTTCCATTTTCATTTTATTTTGATTGAGTCTTTGGAGCTTATCCATTAGCTCTCTATGCTAGTAGGAGGGAATATATCTTCTCCTAAGGGCTCCTTTAAGGTCATTCCAATATTTGACCTCGGGACTTTGATTGATTCTCTTATCTCTTTTGAGGGCAGTCCATTAATACATAGCATTGCCCTAGAAGCTAAGGGTAGCTAAGGGTATCTAAGGGTACTTTCCTCTCCTCACTTATTTGATGGCAAGCAAAGAGTTGCTCAACCTTCATTTCCCAATCAAGATAAGCTTCAATATCATCTTTCCCATAAAAGTGAGGGAAGTCTATTCTAATGGCTCTTGGTTCCTTAGGCTCTCTTCTTTCTCTTCTTAGAGGAGGAGGAGGTTGATAGAAGTTGTCAACTAGTCTACTATCTTCTTCTTCATAGTGTGTGACTAGTGTTGGAGTGTGGGAGTACAAGTGTTGACTCTTATTACTCATCCTCTCATGCAACCTTTCCATATTTCTTGTTCCCCTCCTCTCTTCATCTAAAAGTTGATGAAACCTATCTCTTTCTTATTTTTCCCTTTCCCTTGCAATTGTTTCATCTTCCTTCCAACGTAGTAGTGCTCTCAAATCAAAGGCTATTTGTTTCAAACTTATTTCTTCTTCATTTGAAGCACCCATACATTGAGAAGGAGGTTGAGACATATTTTTAAGATTTTAGAAGACTTTGGTCTTTTAAAGAAAATTTCAAAGAAGTAAATAACAAAAGCTTTTAGTTCTCCTCCAGGAAAGAGAGGTGAATCACTTGGATTGCTTACATACCAAGTCTTTCCTAGCCAAGGGAACTTGAAACTTTTGTACAAAACTTCTTAAATGAAATTAATTCAAAGACTAAGTTGACACACACTAAACTATCAAACAAGAAAATTAAAAACAAGAAAGATTATAAGCTATATGCGGCCTAAGTTTTGGTAGAAGTAGAAGGCACTTGGAACCTTCAAACTTCACCACTAAAAGCGCTTCACTAATGTATAGAAGAGGTTCTAGTTAGGAGATGAGATTGAGTACCTAAGACTCCCCCAAGACACCTAACTAGGCCATGAACACAAGAAGGAAAGCATTACAATTTTACAACTCAATTTGAATACAATCAAAGTGCACAAAATGTAAAAGGTCTTCTTGGCTTTGTCTTCTTGGCTTGGTCCTCACAAGTGTTTCACTCTTGCACTTCCTCTTGATCTCACCAAAGAGGATTCTCTTTCGGGACTAGGTACTCCACCTCCTAGGATGCTACCTTAGGAAAATTAGATCACCTCCAAAAAGAAGTATGCACCAAATATAGAAACCAAACCAAAAGAGGTCAAGAAATAAAGCAAGAAAAGCACAAAATTATAATTGCTAAACCAAAAGTGAATAATGCCATGACAAACTCAAAGGATTACCAAAGAAATGACAAACTAGAAATAAGGTAAAGAAACAAGATAAGCACTCAAATGAATTACCTAATGAATGACACTAGAATGGATGAAAAACAACCAAAATAAGCTAGAAAACTGCACTAAAATTTGATTTTTCACTCACTGCCAGTCCAAAAACGTGAATTCAAGCCTCTGCTTAAGCTATTTTTCATTTTTTCATTTCTTAACATTTTTAAATGATTTTTTTTCTCTTTTTCATCTATGTCATAGCTAAAAAAGGCAAAAATTAGATTTGGATTTGCACCAGCGAATATTTTATGATAAATCAAATACAGATAGTGTGCAATCAGACAGAAACTGGAATAACAGTAAAATGCAACAAAATAATGCTCTCAGACTCAATTGATAGTAATGATTCTAGTGTACTTCTTCTGCCACTTTATTTTAATCTTTTCTTTTGATTCTTTTTGGCACTTGCTTGTATTCTTTTTGTGCTCTTTTTCTTTCTTTTTATAACTCTTACAGCAGCTAGTTTCCACTAGAAATCTGAATCACCACCACACTATGCTTGATCATTTGCATTTTAATGGAAACAAAAAGCACAAAGGAGAAGGAAACTTAAAGGAATCAAAAGAAGATCATGAACACAATGAAACACAATGGAAATTGACTCTAAGATATTGTTAAGATCTAAATAGCAATCTGAACTCAAAAATAGAAATGAAAAAGCACCAAAGCACAATTAATTGAAATGAAAATTTAGTGTGGTTTATGGTGATGTTAAGCAAGCACAAGGAAAATTCCCACTGGACATTAAGATAGCTAAGGTTATCTTGATGTGAAGATTCATTTCCAAGGCTCCAAGTATAACGTCCTAGCCAGAAATTACTTATTAAAATAAATAAGAAAAATAGTTTAAATAAAACAACATCATTTATTCTTCAACAATTTCCCAAAACGTGGGAAATATTTAAAACCTTAAGTTCAACGCGCCAAACCAGATAATATAATTCGCGGCAATACCATATTACAAATATAAATGTCTATAAAACTATTACAATAGATCCATAGTCTGACAAAATAAATTAGTGAAAATTCCCAATAGGTCCCCACTCCGTCTTTATGCACCAGCCTGCTCACCAGCATCAACATCTGCTCCCATGTAACAAGTTACATGATTATCACCAAGCACATACAGATAGGGTGAGCTCATTTAAATAAAACCAAACAAATATCATATTAAGTACATCATCTCAAAATTATAACCCGGGTTAGTATTTTTCCTTTTTTCCTTAGTTCTCCATTTCCAACACTTGCAATAGACGTCTATCATTTCTATACCCTTTAGGTGAGATCAATGATCGATCTTTGCTGCACAAGTGTCTACTCGCCCCTCCGACTACAGGCCACCACCTGATAGTCCACACGTAGGAATAACTTTGCCACAACATCTCACTATGACACCAAGTGGAGCTCCCCAAAACAAACATAAGTTTGTAGTTGTTCCCAGACTACTAAAGCTCTATCAAAATACACTGCAGAGGGTAATCACCTGAAACCTCACCATACGAGCCATAATTCGCACACTCCACTATACTTCCTAACCCACCAGACTATAACCTAGAGTGGTCACGTGTTACCCCAATACGAGTTGCACTTGTAACTGGGCCCCCAACCAAAGCCTCACATCATGAACATCACCTAAAGTTGTGTAGAAACCCTTCCTCGCGCATCATCATTGGACAAAAACCGCCTGGGGGCATCTCACACCGCTAGGCAGAATCTGGGTCCAGACCGCCTAGCAAGAATCACACACCGCTAGGCGCCAAGCGCCAAACAAGAGTGTTGTTGCACTACCACCGTCTAGCGGACCCCAAACCTGCTGCCAGGCGTCACGTACCCTCCAGAGCCTCTGTTGCACCTCTTCCGCCTAGCGAAACCTATACTGCAACTAGGCGCCTCGCTAGTACAGGGACCACTGCCACTATTTTTGAATTCTACCGCCTGGATGCTCACACCACGCCGCCAGGCCCCATACTAGTAGCGTAAAGCTATTGGTTTTTGGTACTTTAAACATATCCCAAATGATTCAAATCATACAACACATGGAATTACAGGACAACATGGTTTTCCAGTCATAACTCTATATCTAGATTACATCACATCCATTCAAACATACCATCAAATTAATCATCATCATGAACCCATACTCATAGCCTTTTGATCATACAATCTAATGTTTATATAACCCATGCCACTACAGTTTTACCAAACATAGCACCAATATTTTATAACGATACCACCTTCACAATAACTATTCTATAGGAAACAGATACCACACATGCAATATCACTCATATCAATCCTACCTTTATTGGCAAATTAACACATAGTCATAATCTTCCAATAGTTTTTAGTGCATATCATCACTCAACCTTTATTTAACTTAACACTCATATCTCAATTAACATCTTCTCATACCTTCCCTTTCTATACCCGATGATTGAGTTTCCTTCCTCCCCCACTGCCATACCAATCCTAACTTGCCCTAAACTCATCCCGCGTGATACCACTACATAAAATCAGCGCTGAAACTCAAATACTCCACAGCGGTGCCCATTGCATACAATTCCACATGCTTGTACAGGAAACATACTTGTGCTTTGCATATAATAATAACACCCATTTCGTCAAACAATATACTAATTATGTATTTATATCATGCATAATTGTTTTAAACCCCCAACATAAACCCTAGCCCGCATTTCATATAAGAATTCATGCATCCAACATAACCATAATATACACAGTCAACCATACTCATCAAAATTCACATTATATCATATGAATATCACTGCGACCTCATAGGTAACCCAAAAATACCCAAAACAACCAAAAACTGCGCAACCCAGTTCGCGTCGCCTAGCGGATCGTGCTCTGCCGCCAGGCGGTTCATGGGGAAACCTAGAAAACTGGGTCTATAGCTTGTGTCGCCTGACGGGTCGCGCTTGACCGCCAGGCAGTTTCTGGAAAATTCCAGAAACCTGAATGAAACTCAGATAATTCGACAAAATGCAATCGCAAACCCTTGGAAATTCATGATTGCATACAATTTAAATTTAAGCAAACAAAAGGAACTCCCCTAACCTGGAATCCTTGCTTAAAATTTGGACAATTGAGTGTTCCACCACTTGTTCGCTAATGCCCTTCTTCGAGCTCTCTCCCAATTCAGCCTCTAGTTTGCCTCACCCTCACAACACACTCTCTAATTTCGTTTTGTATCTCCTCTCAACTACAGAATAACTTCAGCTTCCATTGGCTGCTCCTTCATCTAGGGTTTCCCTTACCCTTTCACATTCATGCCAAAAACTAAAATGGGCAAAAAGAAAGTTTATTTTGTCCAAGCCAAAGCTTGAACCCATCACCACACAATTGCAATTCAAGTGCACAACAAATTCAACCAAACCATCTTTCATGATAATATTCATACATCACAAATTGTATCCTTACTTATCACGCTCGACCACATCTAGAAGAAAATAAGACAAATTAAATAACACGCAAATGGCATACATAGGACTCGAACTCAAGTCCTCTCACACATTTAAGTACTCTCAACCACTTGAGCTAGTACTTTTCCACGTCATGAAGGTTAGTATTAAATTCCATAAAGGCTTCTCTTACCCGCATTTATTAAATAATTATTTAAATTTAGTGGGTTTTACATTCCCCCCACCTTATAAAATTTTCGTCCTCAAAAATTAGAGCTTACCAGGAAATAGATGCGGGTAAGATTGTCTCATTAGGTCATCCATCTCCCAAGTCATCTCCTGGGTGGCTTCATCCCAAAGAACTTTCACGGTGTGGATCTCCTTGCCTGTCAACTATTTGATCTGTGAATCTACAATTTGCATCGGTCTCGCCTCCATAGTCAAGTCCTCCCGAACCTGAATATCGTCCGCTTCCAACAAATGTGAAGGATCTGCAATATACTTCCTTAGTTGTGATATATGGAAGACGTTATGCAAGTTCGCGAAATGAGGTGGTAGTGCAATCTCATACGCCACATGGCCTATCCTCCGAGTAATTTCATACGGCCCAATGAACCTTGGGGTCAACTTCTTTGACTTGAGAACTCTTCCAACACCAATGGTTGGAGTCACCCTGAGAAACACATGGTCTCCAGCCTCGAATTCTAACTGTCGCCTCCTTTTGTCAGCATAAGACTTTTGTCGACTCTGGGTAGCTCGTATCCTTTCCTGAATTATCTTCACTTTATCAGTGGTCATCTGTAAAAATTCAGGACCCAACACCACTACTTCACCATCCTGATTCCAGCACAATGGAGTCCTGCACCTTCGCCCATATAATGCCTCATACGGTGCCATCCCGACACTGGAGTGGTAATTGTTGTTATAAGTAAACTCCATCAAAGGGAGTACCTCACTCCAACTACCCAAGTGATCCAGCACACAACCTTACAACAAGTCCTCCAAGGACTGGATAGTCCTCTCCGACTGTCCATCAGTCTGAGGATGATATGCTGAACTCATCCTTAGTTGCATACCCAGTGCTACTTGCAGCGACTACTAAAACCTTAACGTAAACCTCGGACCGCGATCAGATACTATATTGGCCGGCACTCCATGCATTCTAACCACTTCCCTCACATACAACTCTGCCAATTTATCCATTAACAACTTCTGGTTTATCGGCAAGAAGTGTGCACATTTGGTCAACCGATCTATAATTACCCAGATCGCATCATAACCCCTAATAGACTTCGGCAAGTGAGTTACGAAATCCATCGCTATACTGTCCCACTTCCACTAAGGAATCTCTAAGGGTTCCAACGTACCCCTTGGCCTCTGGTGCTCTATTTTTTCCTTTTGACACACCAGGCATGAAGCTACAAAATCAACCACGTCTGTTTTCATAGCCAACCAGAATGTCGCTTTCAAGTCTTTATAAATCTTAGTCATACCTGGATGTATGCTAAGACGACTCTTATGCCCTTCATCTAAGAGCATCTTCCTCAATACTCGACTCCTGGGTACACATACCCTTTCTCTAAACCGTAGGATGCCATCTTTACCCATCCTGAAATCTTTCCTCATCCAAAAACTCATTAGTAATTCGCAACATACTGCACCTTATATAATAAGCTCTCGTGTGTAACCCTAAGTTCATGTCCTGTAACTGCTCAATAAACTCCAGTTCTTTTATCATCATGGCAGATAAATGCACCATCTTTCTACTCAAAGCGTCTGCAACGACATTGGCTTTACCAGGATGGTACAACAGCTCAAAGTCGTAGTCTTTTAAGTACTCCATCCACCTATGTTGCCTCATGTTTAGTTTCTTTTGATCAAACAAGTACTTCAAGCTCTTGTGATACTGAACACCTGAAATTGTAAGCCATACAAATAGTGTCGCCAAGTCTTTAGAGTAAACACTATTGTAGCTAGCTCCAAATCATGCATCGGGTAATTCTTCTCATGCACCTTCAACTGACAAGATGCATAAGCCACAGGTCGTTTCTCGTGCATCAAGACACAACCCAATCCCTGATAAGAAGCATCACAATATACTTCAAAGGTCTTAGCTGTATCTGGAATTGCCAAGATTAGAGCTGTGGTCAGCCTTATCTTCATCTCCTTGAAGCATTTCTCACAACTATCCGTCCAGGAGAAGGGTTGCTCCTTATAGGTAAGTTGCAGCATAGGACTCACCAACTTCGAGAACCCTTCCACGAATCTCCGATAATAACCGGCCAGTCCTAGGAAACTCCTTACCTTTGATACTGTTTTTGGTCGCTCCTAGTTCATCACTGTCTCAATCTTTGCCGGGTCAATCGCAATACCCTACATAGAGATCACATGTCCAAGGAACTGAACCTCCTCCAGCCAAAAATCGCATTTGGACAATTTCTCGTATAATTGGTGCTCTCTGAATACATCTAGCACCACCCGTAGATGCTCAGCATGTTCCTCCTAGTTCTTTGAGTAAATAAGAATGTCGCCAATGAACACTACGACAAACTTATCTAACCATGGTCTGAAGATTCTATTCATGTAGTCCATGAATATTGTCGGGGCATTGGTCACTCCAAAGGGCATCACCACATATTCATAGTGACAATAACGCGATCTGAATGCAGTCTTCTAGACATCCTCTGGTTTAACCAGGATCTGATGATACCCGTATCTCAGATCAATCTTTGAGAATACCCCTGCTCCTCTCAATTGGTCCAACAAGTCCTCTATTTTGGGCAATGGATATTTATTTTTGATCTTCAACTTATTTAGTTGACGATAGTCTACACAGAGTCTGGAGCTTTCATTTTTGTTCTTGACTAATAGTACTGTAGCTCCCCACAGCGACACACTAGGTCGAATGAACTTCTTTTCTAGTAGATCTCCAATCTGCTTCTTCAGCTCTGCCAACTCTGCCGATGCCATTCTATATGGAGCCATCGACACTGGCCCAACTCCCCGGACGAGATCAATGGTGAAGTCTACATCCCAACTAGGTGGTAATCCAGGCATTTCATCTGGAAATACATCGGCATACTCATCCACTACCGGTATGCTTCTGATCAAATCAATTGTACTCCTTTTCTCCGACTGCACCACTATCATATAACACGAAGCTCCATCGACCTCCTCTTGTATAGCCTCACGAGTGGAGATCAGTGACAACCCATCAGCTTCAGGAAATACTACACTGCGCCATCTACAATCAATTATGACATGATTATTCGACAGCCAGTCCATCCCCAATATCACATCCAGCCCCTTCAATGGCAAACAAATGAGGTTAACTTTGAACCCGCGTCTTGCCACTTCTATAGAGCATATAGCACAAACCAAGTTGGTCGAGACTTGCCCAGATGCTGGTGTCGAGATCAGCTCGCACCCCAAGTTAAGGACAACAAGTCCAAGTCTACTCACACATTCTTCGGAGACAAATGAGTGAGTAGCTCCTGAGTCAAATAACACCAACACACTATGGTCAAACAATAAGCACCGATCAAGGATAAGGTTACCTGACTGAGTGGCCTCAGTATTGGTCAATGCGAATACCCTCCCAACGGCTCGGGGTCAATCAGCTAACACCTTCTGTTGGTTCTGCTGCTGGGGTATTTCTCTGGTCACTTTCTTGTTGGGACACTGCCTCGTATAATGCCTCATCTGCTCGCATTTGTAGCATTTCACGTGTTCAATACTAGCACCTGAACTGCCTGCAACTTTAGTACAGTTCTTGCGAAGGTGTGGCCCACCGCAGTTATAACACCGCAACCCTGGGGAGGAAGAATGTGGCCTGCTCTATGGAATCTTCTACTGCTTAGTCTCTATAGTACTCTTTTGTGACCTTACGACCCTATTGGGTCCCATTTCCAGCTCCTCTACTGTTTTGGCCTACTCGACCAAGATCGGAAATTCTCTGATCCGGAGTGGTACCAGGAATCTGCGCAGCTCGTGCCTCAAGCCTCCCTCAAACTTGCGACAACGCCACTCCACTGTGATCTCCTACGAGTAGAACCTCACCAAGTACTCAAAATTGTCAATGTAAACCTGCATCGATTTACTACCCTGTTGTAGCGTAAGGAACTCCGCCTCCAGAGCATGCTTGGCCAAGTCTAGAAAATACTTCTCTAGGAATCTGGTCCTGAAGTTCGTCCAGCTCACCTCCTCCTGGCGGGTCTGCATTTGCTGCTGCAACCCTGTCCACCAATACTCGGCATCGCCAACAAGTAGAAAAGTGGCGAAGGTCAGCTACTGCTCCTTAGTACACGCCATCACTCTGAATATTTTCTCACACTCCCTGAGCCAAGCATCGGCCTTATCAGGGTTAGCTTTACTGTTGAGCTTAGAAGGCTTGTGCTTCAGCAATCCTCCATAGTGACTGCTCGAGGTGGCCGAACCATCGCCCTGGGTTGCGCTGCAACAGGTTGCATAGCATCAACCATCCTATGAATAGCTTATGCAATCTCGTCGGCGCCGACATCGTTCCTTCTCCTCCTATTTTCCATAGCCTGAATGTGGCACATATTGACTGATAAATACAACAATTTATATTTCAATCTCATAGCAAAATAAAAGAACACATACACACGTTAACACGATGGGCTCACTCCCCAAAGACCCTATGAAATCATTGAAATCATGGCTCTGATATCAAATGTAACGTTCTAGCCGGAAATTACTTATTAAAATAAATAAGAAAAATAGTTTCAATAAACCAACATCATTTATTCTTCAACAATTTCCCAAAACACGGGAAATATTTAAAACCTTAAGTTCAATGCGCCAAACCAGATAATATAAATCGCGACAATGTCGTATTACAAATATAAATGTCTATAAAACTATTATAATAGATCCATAGTCTGACAAAATAAAATCAGTGAAAATTCCCAAGAGGTCCCCACTCTGTCTCTATGCATTAGCCTGCTCACTTGCATCAACATTTGCTCCCATGTAACAAGTTAGATGATCATCGCCAAGCACATACAGATAGGGTAAGCTCATTTAAATAAAACCAAACAAATATCATATTAAGTACATCATCTCAAAATTATAACCTGGGTTAGTTCTCCATTTCCAACACTTGCAATAAACGTCTATCATTTCTATACCCTTTAGGTGAGATCAATGATTGACCTTTGCTGCACGAGTGTCTACTCGCCCCTCCGACTACAGGCCACCACCTGATAGTCCACACGTGGGAATAACTTTGCCACAAAATCTCACCGTGACACCAAGTGGAGCTCCCCAAAACAAACATAAGTTTGTAGTTGTTCCCCAACTACCAAAGCTCTATCAGAATACACTGTAGAAGGCAATCACCCGAAACCTCGTCGTACGAGCCAAACTCGCACACTCCACTAGACTTCCTAAACCACCAGGCTACAACCTAGAGTGGTCACGTGTTACCCCAATACGAGTTGCACTCGTAATTGGGCCCCCAGCCAAAGCCTCGCATCATGAACATCACCTAAAGTTGTGTAGAAACCCTTCCTTGCGCATCATCACTGGACCAAAACCGCCTGGCGCGCATCTCACGCCACTAGGCAGAATCTGGGTCTAGACTGCCTGGCGGGAATCACACACCGCTAGGTGCCAAGCGCCAAACAAGAGTACTGATGCACCGTCACCACCTGACGGTCCCCAAGCCTCTAGAGCCTCTGCTACACCTCTTTCGCCTGGCGGAACCTACACTGCCGCCAGGCGCCTCGCTCATACAGGGACCACTACCACTACTTTTGAATTCTACCGCCTGGCTGCTCGCACCACGCCGCCAGGCGCCATACCAGTAGCGTAAAGCTACTGGGTTTTGGTACTTTAAATGGATCCCAAATGATTCAAATCATACAACACATGGAATTACAGCACAACATGGTTTTCCAGTCATAACTCTATATCTAGATTACATCTCATCCATTCAAACATACCATCAAATTAATCATCATCATGCACCCATACTCACAGTGTTTTGATCATACAATCTAATGTTTATATAACCCATGCCACTACAGTTTTACCAAACATAACACCAATATTTTATAGCGATACAACCTTCACAATAATTATTGTTTAGGAAATAGATACCACACATGCAATATCACTCATATCAATCCTACCTTTATTGGCAAATTAACACATAGTCATAATCTTCCAATAGTTTTCAGTGCATATCATCATTCAACCTTTATTTAACTTAACACTCATATATCAATTAACATCTTCTTATACCTTTCCCTTCTATACCCGATGATTGAGTTTCCTGCCACCCCCATTGCCCTACCAATCCTAACTTGCCCTCAACTCATCCCACGTGATACCCACTACATAAAATCACCACTGAAACTCAAATACTCCACAGCGGTGCCCATTGCATACAATTCCACTTGCTTGTACAGGAAACATACTTGTGCTTTGCATATAATAATAACACCCATTTCGTCAAACAGTATACTAATTATGTATTTATATCATGCATAATTGTTTTCAACCTCCAACATAAACCCTAAGCCACATTTCATATAAGAATTCATGCATCCAACATAACCATAATATTCATAGTCAACCATACTTATCGAAATTTACATTAAAGCATATCAATATCACTGCGACCTCACAGGTAACCCAAAAATATCCAAAACAACAAAAGACTGCGCAACCCAGTTCGCGTCGCCTGGCGGATCATTCTCTGTCGCCAGGTGGTTGATGGAGGAAACCCAGAAAACTGGGTCTGTAGCTTGTGTCGCCTGGCGGGTCGCGCGTGACCGCCATGCGGTTTTTGGAAAATTCCATAAACCCGAATGAAACTCATATAATTCGACAAAATGTAATCGCAAACCCTTGGAAATTCATGATTACATACAATTGAAATTTAAGCAATCAAAAGGAACTCCCCTAACCTGGAATCCTTGCTTAAAATTTGGACAATTGAGTGTTCCACCACTCTCTCGCTAATGCCCTTCTTCAAGCTTTCTCCCAATTCAGCCTTTAGTTATCCTCACCCTCACAACACACTCTCCAATTTCGGTTTGTAACTCCTCTCAACTACAGAATAACTCCAGCTCTCAATTCACCTTCCTCTCACTCCTAATTTGCCTCTTAAATTTCACTTTAATTGGAGTTAATTTGGTCAAAACGAAAATGGTTAATTGTGAAGGGTAATTGCCTTTCAATGAATGATAATGGACTGTTTTCAACTTCCATTGGCTGCTCCTTCATCTAGGGTTTCCCTTACCCTTTCACATTCATGCTGAAAAACTAAAATGGGCAAAAAGAAAGTTTATTTTGTCCAAGCCAAAGCTTGAACCCATCGCTACACAATTGCGATTCAAGTGCACAAGCAATTAAACCAAACCATCTTTCATGATAATATTCATACATCACAAATTATATCCTTACTTATCACGCTTGACCACATCTAGAAAAAAATAAGACAAATTAAATAACACGCAAATGGCATACATAGGACTCGAACCCAAGTCCTCTCACACATTTAAGTACTCTCAACCATTTGAGCTAGTACTTTTCCACATCATGAAGGTTAGTATTAAATGCCATAAAGGCTTCTCTTACCCGCATTTATTAAATAATTATTTATTTAATTATTTAAATTTAGTGGGTCTTACACCAAGAGAGAATAGAGTGTTCATTTTTAAGGATTAAGAACTACACTGAAATCTGAAACAGAATTCAGTAGCACATCACGAACAAATTCAAAGCAAATTAAAAGCTAAAGAAAGAATTAATGACATATATGGAGTAAACATGACTCTAGACAAAACATATGGATCTTAAAATCAAAATAAACTTAAGAACAAGAGAATAAACCGAAAAAATACAACAATTACTCAATTAAAATGAAAAGTAAATGGTAGAAGCAAAATAGAACACCTAAAGCACACAAGGATGGTTCAAGATGAAGCAAATAAAGATGAACCAAAGTAAAAAGACATGAATACTCAAAATTAAAGGAACAAAACAACAAGACAAGTAGAAGAAGAGATGAACAACACTGAATTGAATGAAAAATGGAGAAGAAGCACATAACTCACTAAAATCGAGAGCAACCAAGGCTCATGATACCACAAGATGGCTTCTTCTTGTCTCCATTGAAGCTTGCATGAAGAATGGAGGCTCCATGGATGGTGTTGGACATGAAAGCATGAAGGAAAGGAGCTTAAGGTGTTTGGTTTGGTGTAGGTGAAAGGATTCTTAAGAGAGGTGAGGCTAACTCCTAAAGAAGAAGACTAGAGTAAACTAGAGAAGAGTTTATTCTAAGGTGAGGTCAAAAGAGATTTGTGCACAAATTTGGGCAGCACTTCATTACTCAATTTCAAGCTGAATTTTACATGTCCTAAGCCTTCTATTTATAGGCCAAAAGGAGACCAAGAAGTCTCCAAAAAGTGGAGGGAAAAAGTTGTCTAGAAAGTTAAATTTTGGAGTCAAAAATGAGCATGTGGGAGGTGTGACTTGCCACCTAAGCAAGTCACACTAGTCTTGCCATGGGAAGCTAACTCTCATCCTTAGAGAGCAAGTTTGAGAAGCTTCTAGGCTTTTATAGAGTAGACACTACTCTCGGCCCATTTGGCCCAATTCCCCTTTTTGGTTCAAAATTACTTCTAAAGCCCAATTTCCTTTAAGGCCCAATACATGGCCCAAAGAAAACCCTATTCTACTGGCCCAAAATACAAAGCCCAAAATAAAATTCTAATCTAGTATTTACAAGCAAAGAGTCCTAGGCTAGGTCTTCACATCTTCCTTGACCCATGTGAAGTTCATCTTAGGCCTTGCATTCTCATTTAAGGCCCATTCCTCTTGTATTCTCCTAGCCATGTCTTATGTTGTAGGTCCCTTGGCTCGAGGCATCTCATCATAATACCATGTCAAATTGATGACGATTTAAAGAACATATTTTTCTGATACTTAAACTTAAGAAATCGAAGACACATAAGTGTAGTCCAAGTCGTTTTCCCATAAGCAAACTCCCAAGTTAAACGTAGCAAATATGTATTATTCTCCCACTGAACATTAGTAATCTGCAAACCACCACTTACCTTAGAACCACACAAGATAGACCATTTAATAGTGAGCAATCCCTTTCTTTTGTATCTCCATTCCAAACAAAATTTTGAATCCATTTTGTAAACCTGGAAGTTATAAGCCAACAATTACGGAACTTTCAAGTTGAATTCTCCCCGCAAAAATTGGCACACCCAAATACGTAAAAGGAACATATCCTTCATTACAAAAGAGAACCCTCTTGGGATGTCTAACAAAAGAAACGGAAGCATTAACGATGTAAAAGTGAATTTTAGCAAGACTTACCCAGTGATCATAAAAAGTGTCATACTCTTGCAAGAATGATTTCAAATGTTGCAGGGTTCTAATATCTTCTATACAAAAAACAAATATATCATTAACATAGAGAGCATGAGAAGGAAATTCTATCTCCTCAGGACCAATCATAGGAAGCATATCTTTTTTAAAAATAAACTCTGAGATACCCCTACTCAAAACCTCCTTAGCAAAACAATAAAATAAAATTGTACTGTACCTAGCCAAGCCCAATCAAGTAAATAAGTACACACGTTAAAACCACATACCATCCAGCACCCGGACACAACCAGCACTAGCCATCTAGACAGGTAGCCGGCCAAAACCGACTACTT
>Ga0214543_1002884_pt1 | contig 33828 bp, 20 predicted proteins | sample CNSS2metaG_FD_160094 | JGI IMG/M metagenome (GOLD analysis project Ga0214543, IMG submission 160094) | Root nodule microbial communities from cowpea collected in UCLA plant growth center, Los Angeles, California, USA - CNSS2 | ecosystem: Host-associated > Plants > Roots > Nodule | place: USA... | reverse complement strand
AAATTTCATGGCTTGACACGTGTCCTGTACGGACACGGTGTTAACTCCAACTTAACGGAGAGGACCAAATTGAACCTTTTTAGAAAATTGGGGTACCAAATTGAACATTCCTAAAGTTCGGGTACCACATTGAACTTTCCGAAAAAGTTTGGGTACCAAATGTGTATTTATACCATAATTCTAATAATGATGTGGGTTATGTGGCAGTTGAAGTGGGTATAACTGAAGAAGAGAATCAAAGTGAATGTGAACAAAGGGGGAATGTGCGAAAACACATTGACAGGGGGCTTTCTGATGAACAGTGGCTGTCAGATAAATTATTGAGTGGTGGAGAAACTGATTGTGAATCAGAGGATGATGATAGCAGTCGAGATGTTTTTGGGATGTTTATGATGCCGAAATTCATGGCAGACTATAAGTGGGATGTGGGAACATATTTCCTTGACAAGGAACACTTTAGAGATGTTGTTAGAACGTATGCAATTCATGGTGGAAGAAATATAAGATTTGTCAAAAATGATAAACGTAGAATTAGGGTGAGATGCATGGGGGCCCAAGGAAACTGTCCCTAGTTAGCTTATTGTGCGTTGTTGACTTCCCATCATAACTGGCAATTAAGGAAAGTTGTTGATGTTCATACTTGCAGTAGGGAATTTACCATTGATATATTCAATTATAAGTGCTTGAGTGGGACTTTGGAGACAAACTTAAGAGAAAATCCAAGTTTAAAAATCAATGAAATATGTAACAAGGTTGTTAGGAAATGGAATACTAAAGTGTAAATGTATATGGCTCGTAGGGCAAGAGCAATGGCAGCAGACCAAGTCCAAGGTTCATTTAAAGAACAGTTTAGGAGAATTTATGATTATGCAAATGAGTTGCTAAAATCCAATCCTGGATCTACAATAAAATTGAAAGTGGAAGACGTGCAGGGTCAAGCAACATTCAAAAGGTTCTACACTTGTTTAAAAATGTGTAAAGATAGTTTTGTGTCATGTAGACCAATAATTGGGTTGGATGGATGATTTTTGAAAGGAAGGTATGGGGGTGAGTTATTAACTGTTGTTGGTCGAGATGGTAATGACCAGATGTTGCCATTATGCTATGCACTTGTTGAAGTGGAGAACAAAGAGACATGGACTTAGTTTATGGAGCTATTGATTGAAGACTTAGGTGGTCCAGAAGTATGTCGGTCCATCACCTTCATGTTAGACCAACAAAAGGTAAATTTCAGTAATGATTTAATCAATATTTTAAAGTGTTTGCACTATGGTTATGGACTTATATATTTCATTTTGACTTATGACAGGGACTTATGCCTGCTATACAGGAGTTGTTACCTGGAGTAGAACAAAGATTCTACATGCGCCATTTGTACACCAATTTTAGGAAAAAAATTGGTGGGAAGAAATTAAAGAATTTAATGTGGTGGGCTGTTATAAGTACATATCCCCAAGCTTGGGAAAGAGAGATGAGAAATATCAAAGAAGTCAATCTTGAGGCTTACAAATACCTCATAGCCATTCCACCAAGGTTTGTTTTTTATCCTTCATATTGACAATACTGCTATATATTATAATGATGCTAACCTTTGTGTGACGCATTCATTTTCAGATTTTGGTCCAGATCTAGGTTCACAAATCAAGCCATCTGTGACACTTTGGTAAACAACATGAGCGACCATCAAGTCAGTAGTCCACACAACCAACACAACCTACACAACAACCACATGAAGTCTCAATACATACTAGGCAACCAATCACAAGGCAGAAATTGCAGATTCGAAGACCAAGTTGAAGATCCTTTTGTATGTTTTAATTAGGCCTGCTTAGGAGACCACATTTTGTGTGAAATGTATTTAGGCCTCTTTTGGTGTAATTTTGTAGTAATTGGTACTTTATTTTGTTAACTTCTTTTGTCTAGCCTTTGAATTTTGTTTAACATTGAATTGCATGAGTAAACAAGTTCTGATTGCACTTAAATGAATATTGGTCTCCATTATTGGAGTTGTTATTGCCATTTGTGCTTTTTTGTTTGGTAGGTTGTCTTACCAAAAGTATGCATTGAATTATATTTTGCTATATTTTGTACTTCTGATTGTCAGGTTTTCTTATAAAATTACGGACTCCATTACACTAATTTTTACAAAAATAGGGATTGTATTGAACATTTTAAACTTAAAATAGGGACCAAATTGAACAATTTAAACGAAAATAGGGACTTAACTGAACCTTTTTAAACCAGATTGGGCCAGAGTTGGGATCGAGTTGAGCAACTTAAACGAACATAAAGATTCATGCATCCAGAACAAGATAAAGATTACTCAACCCTGCTTCATCTAGAACACAAAAGACATTCATAGCTTCATTCATAAATTACAATGTAGAGCTAGTGACTAGGTTTTTAACATTCATAATCTGATCAACACCCAGAAAACAACATCTTCACCTAAACACATTGATTTTTTAACATTACTGGCACCATTACTATAAAGATTACAACAATAGCAATAATTAAGCCTAAGAAAAATTGGACCGTTTTCTTCATAACCCTCACAGAAATCTCCAATTCAGAAATCTCCATCCTTTGTTGGGCTATAATACGATCCCATTCATCATATAATTCTTCATCACACCACTTGAAGTAGTTACACCACACCATATCATTGGAAGCAACACTCTTGTACTTAGAACAATCCTAAAATTGTCTACCATTATTCTTTGAAGTTCTTGCCACTCGAGCCACTACAACTTCTCCATATTTGCAAATGAGGATTATACCCATACCCTTGGAACCACGAATATGAGACCCACTGCAACTTGGTTGCCCCCAACTATTACAGCAAGAGGAGGAAGACGAATGTGATGAGACATACCTCACAAACAGGATTTCAAAATCACCAAGTGGATTGTGCACACATTTCTTGCTCGCCACAGATTTCCTGCAAACCCTAATTATTTCCCCAATTGGATTTCATTTACTTTTAAACCTACAACGGCCATAAAAATGAACAGTGCCAACGTCACTGCAAAAATTTGACACTACCCCAAACAGTTTCACGTTGTCACTGTATCGTTAACAATTTTAATACGGTTTGCCAAAAGAACTCGATTGAATGCAATTTTACAAAAATGAGGACCAAATTGACAACACAACGAAAATAGGAACCAAATTGAATAATTTTGACAAAAATGAGGACCAAATATATATTTAAGCCTTAAATTTATCACGTTTTAATTTATATAATTTTAATTTGTATAGGATGTAGATCTTTGTATTTATCGATTAAAATCATTTTCGATGTTGCCTGTATTAGAAATCTAGTGTTATATTGTGGTAATTGACTTTTTCATCTCTAAATTTTCTAATTAATATAATAAAAAATTAGTTAACTTTTCAATATGATTATTTCATTTATAAATATTTTACTGAAATTATATACAATTTGACAATAGCTAATATGTTTTTTTAAAGAAAACTGTTCATTGATAATATTTTTAAAATAAATGATTTCCTAATAAAAAAGATAAAGTAAAAATCGAATTAGCTTAAATCACACAAAAAAAAAATAGTTTAATTTGTATAATCATATTCTGCCCCGTAGAACCAAACCACAGCTCATGCCTCATTCATTGTTTTTTTTTTCTTCCTTTTTGATGTTAGACTAACTTCTATAAAAACACAGTTAAAAAAAACTTTTTCCCCTAAGAAGAGAAGATGCACTTCTGATAACAAAGTGTACTCAATCATTTATTAAGAATGAATGGTAGAAATTTTTTATAAAACTAAAATTAACTATAATTCATTAAAGTAGCTTCCACGTAAACTTATAACGATAAAATTATTAATTTTATATAAGCTATTAAAAATATTTCTTAAGGAACCAAAGTTTGACTTATTTAAATAAATGAGCCAAGGTTGAACATTGTGTTTTCTTAACAAACAACCTTGAAATTTAAACATTCAATTCACCTTCAGCTATGCAAGTCCCTGCTTTCAATTTTCTTTTGACTATCGAATCCTTTCACAGAAGTATGAAAAAATATATGATTATTGATCGATAGAACTATGTACTTATGCAGTTGTATTCTTTCTCTAGTCGCTCTCATCGTTATTGTTTCTAATCTTTCTCCACAGTATTGTTTGGCTTTGCTCAAACCAGAACAAAAAGCATTGAAAAGTACCTTCCAAATCTGAGATAAACAAGTGGTAAATAACATTTTGTAAATCCCAGAATGACACACAATCATTCGAACACTAATTGTTGCTAAAATAACATTAATTTGCTTTTGATTTTTCTTCAAGAAAAATGTTTGTAAAAGGAAAAATCAATCGCAGTATTAAAACTAGCAAAATTTCTCAACTGTTGTAATAAGCAAACATAATTCTTCCATACATGTAAACGACTCAAAATTGGATAATTTAGGAAAGATGGTGTGAAGGTGATGGACATCAGCTCTTGAATCTGATGCTTCTACTGACAGCTGCATTAATTCCAGTGGATTCCCCTCCATAAGGAGCAGTTGGTCTCCTGATACTCTGAACCTGCCCCTTACGATTCTTAACAGCTTTTTGATGCTTCAGCTGCACAACATTAAGATAACAAGAAAAAAATAGCAAATGTCAAGCAAGAAAGACAAGTTAACCAACAAAATTTTAGGAGTTTGTTCACCCCAATCAAAGTGAGTACCTTGTAGTTCTTTCTGGGATTCTTTTTTGCCTTGTTGCGATTGCGAGTTAGTCCCCTGTTCTTCTCCATCTGCAGAAATCGGTGATAACGAAAAATCTTAAAAATTGAAAGAAAAGATGAACCGTTCAATTAAAAACCGTAGTAGATAGAGCAAGAACCTGAGAAGAAATTAAGCGTTTTCCTTCTACAGTCTCAGGCTGTGAGGAGACTGAAGTGGTCCTGTAAAAATCAATCAACCTTTTGTTACAAAATTGAAGACTGTGGCAACAATAAAATTGAAATAGCCAAGGGCATAGCATTAACATATTATTACAAAAAGAGCCAAAATGGTACCAAAATTTCACCTTGAGTATGCCTCTTTGGCTGCCAGTTTTGCAGCTCGCAGTTGTTCCACTTGTTTGTAAAATTCATTTTCTGAGTCCCCACTTCCAGCATCATCATCAGCATCCTCAACCTCATCAGGTCCAAGGTCACCACCCATTTGATCATCCTCATCATTGTCATCATCGTCCTCAGTGTTAATTCCAGCACCGGCCAACACCCGAAGCTCGTGTTTCCTTCGTCTTTCACCAATTTCATCTCTCTTGGGTAAATCATCATCACCAGAAACAACCTTACTCAAAAGAAGAGATCAGTTAGCCATTAACAAGTTATATAAAAAGTGAAATTGTTGTAGCCTAAACAAGAGATTTTCCCACACCAAAGGTCCTGAGGACATAAGATTTAACCAAAACATACTTAAGGACCCAAGTTCTTCCACTAATTTTAACCAATGTATCCTTGATCATCATATAGAGTCGTTAAGATGACACTTTTTCAAGTAACTTCAAATCTACACGCCACTATAAAATTGCAAAAGAAAACATAAATCATAACTCATCAGGCAAAACTTAAGTACCTTGGGTTTCTTCATATTTGCATTGAGGAACTGTGAAACCTTTTTGTAGCTAGAACCATTAATTAATCTCCCTTCCCCGTTAACATCCTCAGTATCATCATTAAAATCATCATATGTTTCAAGCTGGCTGTGAAATTTGTAGGTGGCTAAGTTCCAACATGTTTGAAACAAGTAATGTAAAGAATAGAATAGAAGAATAAAGTTATACCCATTAACTGGTCTTGAACGCTTTACTCCATTACTAGGCTTTGGAGCAACATACAGACCCTTTTTCTTCAGTTTTTCCTCAAGGGAAGCTCTAACTTTTAGCATCTCCAAACTCTGTGCGCCAATGTGGTCCTTCTGCAATGTTAAGGTTGATTTCAGTCAAATTAATAGACTTTTGAACCAACAAAAATAAATCAAATAAAAAGGTAATTATTTACTCAATAGAAAGTAGAAACAAAGTAATAGTACAAAACATCATGTCATGATCCATAATTCACCTGAGGTATAACTTTTCTTGTTTTCTGTACACCTTCCTTTGAGGATCCAAATTTTTGCATATCTTGCTTGCTAGGCTGCAGCAACGCAAAAAATGGTTGACCGTTGAGAACATTTTTTATAGTTATCATTTGGAACAGATAACAATAAAAGCCAAGATTAATAAGTGATGACTACCACTGTTTCATCTCCTGATTTGGCAGAGACAGGAGGCAGCTCTTGGTTTTTAATGACAGAATCAGTTGCCATTCGAGAATTCTCATTATCTGACTTTAATACTGTTTCTAACCCATTATTTCCTACAAGAATGTCTTCAAGTTCAACTGGAAGTTTTCTGTCAAGTTCTTTTATCTGATGAGAGAGGCACACATTAGAAAATTTGCAAAATCTAGGAAAACAGACTTCATCTCAAATCTCATTTGTGACAATTGCATATCAATGAGTAAACGTCAGAAGATAACTAGTTGATGACATCGTGTTAGAAAATCAATTCACTATGAATTATACCCGTTTTTCCGGTGTAAGCCGGGCTGCCAATATAGGGTGCACGCAATATAATAAATTATCCAATATAACGAATATATTTCTAGTAAATTTAGTTGAAACATAGACTATCTAATAAAACAGAAACAATGAAGACATGTCAGTCACATCACACGTCTATGCCCTTATACTACTTCCAGGTTATTGCACTAACGGACAGTATAAAAGAAACCCAAGGCATGAATAAATGATATTTTGGCTCTCTAACGGACAGAAGCTCTTTATATTACTATGTCAACCATAACCATATGGCAAATGATTTTGGAAAGTAGAACCGTACAGTCAAAGAAGTTAGCTAGTTTGAAAATAACAAGACCTGATCAGATAATTTCTTGATCTCTTCAAGGCGAGCTGTTATTGGATGATCATGGACTGACTGCCCTTCAGATTTGAGGAGAAGGTAGAAAGTTATAGCTTGGCAATAGGACAACAAAATAAGCTGCTTCAACTCGAAATAGTGTGTTTCTCCTTTCATAACTATTTCCCCCGTTTTAACCTGCACATAAGATAAAAATAATTGTAATGCAATACACTGTTCATGCAAGGGAGAGGTAATTACCACAAGAAAGCAAGGGTATAGACCACATGTAATACATTAACCCCATAACACAGGTAAATAAAGAGGCACATTTAAAAGCATTTACACTTTAATGATCACATGACAGCAGTAGAACTCCCTCTAACAGGGGTCCAATATCTCAATAGAAAGAAAAAATAAGTACTTTTATATTTATACACGTTAAACTCTTCTTACATGGTTTACAAGTCATGGATAACATAAAAAGAAAAGGTAGAAGAGCAAAAACCTTGCTTAAAAATGGGTTAATTTCACATTCAAGTTGTCTGTGTGCCTCATTTAGTTCAGACAACCAACCAACTAATTCTGGAGCAGACCTGGAAGGAGAGGATAGTCACTAGTCAAGAAGAAGCATAGGAAAATGATAACATTGACATATATATATGTTTTAATACAAATATATCTGAATATCTGATACTGTTTTAATCCATTAGTAGTGAATATGGCAGAAATTAAGCTAAGGAAATGCATGAAAAGGTAACATCACACTTTATAACTCAATCAATATGCTGAAAGATAAAGACAATATCCCAACCTATATAAAACATTCATTTGCTCCTCCTTTGTCAAAGCATTCAATTCATCAACACTGAAGATTATATCCCTATCCAGTGGCTTTATTGCTTCGTTTCCTTTATCTGATGCCTCCTGTACAATATAGAAGTTCACTTGAAGTTTTATATGCCTTCACCAAATGTTGAATTTCCCTATTTTTCCTTCCTCCATTATGTTTCTCCTATAGTTATATGGAAAATGACCACAAACAATAAGATAATCAGCAGCACTCACCTTCAAAGTTAATTTCTCATTATCTTTGTCTCCACTTAAATCCACAAGGTCATAGTCTTCCATTGTTAAGGATTTTGCTTTCTCCCTTTGTATTTGTAATGCCAATTCTTCCTCTTCTTTTGGGGCCTCATCATCACTTGATTGAATCTTAAACCAAAATTTTATGATTACTCAACAGAACAATAAAATGCATAAAGAAACAAAAAAGTGTTAGGCTAAAGATCCACTTCCAGGATAAAATCTACGTAATGATGGTTTAAATGTTACATATGGCTGCATTTTTGTTTTGCTTTTACATGCATTGCTCAAATTCTCACCTCAAAATTACGATTCTCAGCACCATGTGAGAATTTTTTCCCACCCAAAGTAAGTTTATAACCTTCCTCATCTTCATCTTCATCTTCATCACCATCATCAATAGTATCATCACCTCCCCCAAACTTTGAACGTAAATATTTCCTTTGCCTAATCACTACGCACAACATACACATTGATTTTGTGAGATTACAAAAATCAGCAACAAAGCCTTAAATCACTAGTTGAGGTTAGCTACATGGAACATCCAACATCATTCGGCATGACTAGAACCAAAGCATCAGAAACAAAATAACACTCTAATGAGACTACACCATTTAGTGAAATTACACCACTTGAATAGAATATACTTCAAAAATTTGTACAAGTAACCAAGGGACTTAGCAAAAGTTCTTTTCACAAGCCCAAAACTATAAATACATTCTTAACCAAGAATTTAAACAAACAAGAATTCCCTACAGTCGAGTACCAACATGAGTACATATTAGTGCCTATTATTTTTATAAATTATTTATCAAGTCCAAAATGTTTCTGATTTTAGCTAATTGATTTAAGACTAAGTGTGTGTTTTGGTGCCTGTGCAAATAACTGTAATGTATGTTTTATCTAATCCATCAGATTATAGTTTCAAAATTCCATGCATTGGAATGTGCAAACTGTTATCTAAAGCCACCAGAACAGGATACTAACAACTGGAAGACTTGTAAATTTGTAATTTTCCAGTTGCTATTTCAAAAACAAGTAACAGATAAATAGCCTTTAAATTATTAGAGGTTAATCGCAAATGGCTGGATAGCCTTTCCATTAACAGAAGGTTGTAACAAAATGTACCATTTATACCACATCCTTTCAGAAAAGGGAGCAAAGTACACAGAAAAGGCATGCATTGTGTTCTATATCATGGTCCAGCAAACTCTTTCGCTACAGCACTTAAGTAGAGATAATATGTTTGCATGAAAATGATATATGTACTATGTCTCGACTATGAACCCCATCATCCATCTCTATAGTAAATTTGTGTGTTGTGTATGTATGTATGCATACACCCTACATATGTATATGTATCTATATGTCAAACATAAAACATCATACTTTTTGCCAAATCGTCATTCCCATCTTCTTCTTCTTCATCATCATCATCATCATCATATTCCCCATCGTCATCATCATCATCTTCATCATCATCTTCATCATCATCTTCATCAACATCCTTCGACCAATATATGAAAGAAAAGAAATGAGACAACAATATACAAATTGTCACTAAAATCTTGTTTTAATTGTTCAACAAATAGATAACACATAGAAGTTTAATCTGTCATGTTTCATAGAGTTAAAGAAAAAGTTTGTACAATTTAAAAAATAAATAAATAAAAATGAGTTTAGGGTAACCAAAACCTTAACATCAAATATGGGAAGCTCCTCATCTTCATCTGACTCTTCAGTGCCATCATTTATGTTAAGGGGGACAATGTCCCTCTGCTTATGAACTGAAAAATCAAAGCACCAGACAAGTGAGTCAGCACAAGAAGGCCAAAATCATAAAAATTATAATGGAAATTCAAATTGTTGGTCACAGCAAATGAAATAAAAAGATTATTACATATCTGAGAAAAGTAAATGAATAAAAATGAACAAAATGGAGTTACATGTATCAATTTCATCATCCATGTCGTCACTGGAATAAGCATCACGCTTGTATTGAGAGCCTGTTTTAGAGTTTTTGACTTCTTTCTTCTGATAACTTCTACCTCCTTTCTTCCCCATACTGTTTGTGTTGGTTCTTCAGCACCAACTGGAGAAAACATAGAATACAAATGCATGAGGAGTGTAAAATTTCCACCAAGTGAAGTGCAAAGAAAGAGAAGATAAAGAAAACTGTCTAGAATAAGGATCTTCAACTCCTTCGCATACTTGATTCCAAGACTAAACTACATAAGGTTACAAACAAGGATTAATTCACCATTTTTAATCTCTCTTTTACCAGCACCTAACACAAAAATTTTGTTTTGCTAATTTCAGACACAGTTTTAACTTAGGGTTTGAGTGTTTTTCTCATTCAGCCCCCTTCTTCATTCTTTTTTCTTAAGGACTCTCCATCATACATTTGTTGGACCTTTTCTTGTCGTTCTGCTTGCCGTCAAAGTCGAAGTCGAAGTCGTTTGCCGTCGCTCGGTCTTCGTTGCACGGGAAGCTCGAGTTCGTGGGTGCTCTCGTCTGCGTTGGTGTTCGTGGTCTGCAACCTTTCTATGTTGCTGCCTTTCTGCTGCGCGTGATTGCTGCTTGAAGGTTGGCGGGTGTGCTCGTAACGTACGGTCGATGCGCTTTGGTAAGTTAGGGAGTCATGAAAGTAAGGGTTTTTGCTGATTTTTGGGCCTCAGACCGGGCTCAAGGCCTTTATTATAAAAAATATTTAAAAAATATTTAATAGTATAACAATATGCTCAACTAATAATAATGTTAAGGGTTAAATATGTTTTTGGTCCTTTAAGTTTCAGTGAATTTTAGAATTAGTCCCTCTTCAAAATTTTATACCAATTTAGTCCTTCATCTTTACAAATGCGTGAATTTAGTCCTTCTTACCCAATTTTGTTAAGTTTCTTTGACATTTTAACCGTATTTTATAATAATATTTGAGTTAACATTAAAACTAAAATATGTCAAACAGTGTAAACAATTCAAATACTATGATGAAATGCGCTTAAAACGTTATATAAACTTAACAAAATTTGTTTAAAATGACTAAATTTACGCATTTTTAAAGATAATTGACTAAATTGGTCAAAAATTTTGAAGAGGGACTAATCCCAAATTTCACTGAAACTTGAGGGATAAAAACATATTTAACCCTAATATTAATAATATTTCAATAAAATAAATTTATAATATCATATCAAAATATATTATTTATAAAAATTTTAATATTTTGTAATTTAAACAATTCAAATTTACAATCCGACTTTATCGAACTTCTACGAATTTACCTAAACTCTCAAGTTTAATTACTTTAATTTTCATCGGTAAATTTTCACAATCATTTACCTACTCTCTCAGAAATAGGGATGACAAAAATATTTGCGCCCGCGGATATCCGCAGATAAAATCCGCGATGGATAGTTATTACCCGCGGATATTTATTACTCGCGGGTAGCGAATATTTTAATACCCGCTTATAAACGGGTCGGGTACGGGTATCATACTGTCCGTACCCGCGGGTACCCATTACCCGCAAAAAATTAAAATTAAAATTAAAATTATATTTTATTAAGTTAAATTTAATTAAAATTAGAATTAACAGTATATTTGATTATGTCAAATTTAATTATAATTATAATTATAATTTTATTTATATTTTATTTTAATAATTTTATATTAAAAAAATTATAAAATATATTTTTTTTTTAAATATTTGCGGGTATCAGGTATCCACGGGTACCCGCGGATTTTAAAAATATCTGCGAGTATTTTTTAAGTGGATACCCGACAGGTAAACAGACAGGTAACGAGCGGATTTTTTTTTAGCGAGTCGGGTTGCGGGTAGGCACTATTGGTACCCGACCCGTTGTCATCCCTACTCAGAAACTAATATTGCCCTTAACTTGATTTGTATAGTAATATTTATCTTCCAATTATTTTGTAACTAATTCAATGTTTTCTTTATATTTGAAACGGATCTAAATACCATTTTAAAATTCAAATAAAATCATCATTAATAAGATTTACAAACAAAAAAAATTACATTAATACATTCAATTTACTTTTTATTATATCTAATAACATTTAATTTTTTTAGTGAATGTTCACTGCTTTTATTTTAGTGAATTACATGGTATTCTTCTCTATTTATTTTTAGTATCTTCTATCCATGTTGTCAATAAAATCAAAGGCCAATGATTTATCTAAAAATTTTTAGAACCACATGTAAAATAGCATAAAGTTTCCAAAGGCTAAATTTTTAACAGGAATATTTAGTGCAAATGGTCATAAAATGGTACTTTCATCTGGAGAAGAAAAATGATTGTCCTAGAAACTAGTTTCACTCTCACTTTAATCTTTACACCGTGTTTGTTTGTGGGGGATACATATTAAAAGAGAATGGTGAGCGAGGATTAGAAGTGATTTTATGTGTTCATTTAGGTGTATTTGAATGGAAGGAAATGCGCAGATAAGTAGGAGAAGGTTAAAATCTCATCCCACTTCATCTAATAAGATTTATGGGTGGATGTTGGTAATTTACGAAGCTTACGAAGCTAACCTCGCATCACGTCCCACTTCATCTATTCCATCCCATATATGTGTTGGAGTTGTGGTACATGATGAAGAACCCATTGTTGAAGGTGGGCTATGTGGTCACACATGAATGGAATCAATTCCAAAAGCTTTGGAACCGGATAAAAAAATGTACACATGTTTAAATTAGTTTTTTTTTTTTTTTTTTTTAACCTATTCCACCTTCTAAAAAATATGATAACAAATATTTAACTTGTCGAGCTTTAATATTGAAAATAAAAAACATTAAATTTGTTATACCAAATATATTATTATTTTTATTTATTTAAATTAATAATTATTTTTAATAATTTTATTCATCATTAAAAAATTCAAAAATAATTACAACTCATATAAATATCATTTTATATTACTTTTAACACCAAGGACAATTAGGTCATTCTACATTTTCATATATTAAATTTAATTTTTTTTAGTCACATCAATCAAATCCTTCACAAACTCTCACAAAAATTACTCTCAAATCCACTACAGTATCACCTCCAAATCCATAAAAAAACAACATAAATATTGTAAGACCCACTAAATTTAAATAATTAAATAAGTAAATATTTAATTAATGTGAGTAAGAGAAGCCTTTATGCCATTAAATGCTAACTTTCATGATGTGGAAAAGTACTAGTTCAAGTGGTTGAGAGTACTTTGATTATGTGAGAGGACTTGGGTTTGAGTCTTATGTACGCCAATTGTATGTTATTTAATTTTTTTTTTATGACATGTTTGGAATATGATGAGTAAGAAGATAGTTTTAGATGCATAACTATTGGCATGAAATGTGATTTGATTGGATTGGTTGTAGACTTGAATTTCAATTGTGTGGTGATGGGTTCAAACCTTGGCTTGAACAAAGTAATTTTCTTTTTGCTAAAATTTACTCTAGCATGGAGGTGAAGAGGCACCTAAACCCTAGGGTACATGGCAGCAAGGGGGGTTGAAAACAGAATACAATGGGCCATTTAGTGATAATTAATCTTGATTAATGCTGTTTTTCGTTTTGGTGCAATTAAACCATATTAAGGTCACGTTAAAAAGCTAATTAGGGGTAAGAGAGAGAGGTTTGGTGAAGCTGTTACTGTGGTTGCAAAAGAGAGCACGAGTTTGTGAGCTGTGGTAAGTTTTGAGTGAGGTTTTGGGGGGTTGAGTTGGGGGAAAGGCAAAGGAGGACATTGGTGATCAAGGGAGAGCTTGCAAGGGTCAAAGCTAAGCTCAGGAAATCTAGGTTAGGGGAGTTCTTAGTGTATGTTTTATTTATGATTCGTATGAAAACGTGTTCTGGGTCATGCTTGAATTGTGAAATCTTTCAATTCTAGTCTACTTCGTGTTTTCTGGATTTTTCCAGAAACCGCCAGGCGGCGCATGAACTGCTGCCAGGCAGCACATGTGGTTGCACCCAGTTTTCTGGGTTTGTGGATGATCTGCCTGGCGGCCGGGAGTGACCCGCGTTGTAAATGCTGCTGTTGTTTTCTTATTTTTGGATGGTTTGTCAGTGACGTGAGGAGGTCTGTATCGAATTGTTAATGTATGTGTATGTTTGGTTTAATGTGATTGGTACTTAATGTTTCCAATTGGTGGAATTTCGTGGCTCTTGTATGATATTGGGGTTATGGTTCATGCTGGGAAAATTGGGAATATTTATGTTGAATCATGCCTATGATGAATGCACTGTTTATTAATATTGATGTCAAAATGATCAAGTATGAACTCTATACAATGTGTGCAGTTGAAATTATATATGAATGATGTTGTATGGTGTGTATGGGATTAGTTGGGGTCACGTTGAGTGTCGGAAACCTGGACAGCACCTGGAATTGTTGTGCGCTGCCTGGCAGTACCATGATTACCGCCAGGCGACATCGCAAAGGCAGGAAACACGTGGATTTATTCCGAGTAGGATTTTTGAATGTAGTTAATTGAACCTATGGTATGGAAAATTGTGTAAGTAATTATGGAGCGTGAGAATAAAGCTTGACAGATGAGAGAATGAACTATAACTGTTAAAAGGGTGAACTGATTTGGCTACAATTATGTGATAATGGGGATATAAGCATTAAACTCTATAAGAATTGTATGCAGAAACATGATAAGGAGTGCATGTACATGAATGTACATGAGGATCATTAATTTGGACACTATAAGATGGAATTGGATGATTATAGATTTGGGTCAAATAGTAAAATGACTGATATGAAAGGTAAAGTGCAAATTGGTTATTTTAAGTGTGTTGTAATGGTTGAGATTGATACTTAGAAGTGGACTAGATTGCATGCTTCTCTGTTTAAGTGATGTAATGTGTGTTAGTTACATTGGAAATTGTTGTTTTGTTATGATTTGTTGTGTGATTGGTAATACAGTTATAGGACTATATCTAAAGTACCATAATTGTACTATATTCTGGTGGGTTGTGTGATTTGAGATCCATTGGAATCTGTTTAAGTGCCAAAAACCAGTAGCATTGTGCTACTGGTATGGCGCCTAGCGGCTGGCTCACGGCGCGAGTAGGGCGCCTGGCGGCAGGGATGGTCCCGCCAGGCGAAATGGTGAAACAGAAGGCCTGGAGGGAGGCTGGCGCCTGACGACGTGTGATGGGTGCGCCAGGCGGTGACAGATAGTGCAGGGCGCCTGGCGGCAGGGTGGAGTCCGCCCGGCGGTGACGGTGCAGTGATGATTCTGCAGGCGCGTGGCGCCTGGCAGTGTGTGATGCCCGCCAAGCGGTCTGGACCCAGAGTCCGCCTAGCGGCGTGAGATGTGCGCCAGGTGGTTTTGGTCCAGTGATGGTGCACGAGGAAAGTTTTCTACACCGCTTTAAGGGATGTTCATGATGCGATGCTTTGGCTGGGGGCCCAGTTACGAGTGTATCTTGTATTGGGATAACACGTGACCACTTTAGGTTGTAGCCTGATGGTTTAGGAAGTCCAGTGGAGTGTGCGGGTTGTGGCTCGTACGGCGAGGTTTTGGGTGATTTCCCTCTTTAGTGTAATCTGATAGAGTTTTGGTAGTCTGGGAACAACTACAAACTTATGTTTGTTTTAGGGCACTCCACTTGGTGTCACGGTGAGATGTTGTGGCAAAGTTATTCTCACGTGTGGACTATCAGGTGGTGGCCTGTAGTCGGAGGGGCGAGTAGACACTCGTGCAGCAAAGATCGATCATTGATCTCACCTAAAGGGTATAGAAATAATAGACGTCTAATGTAAGTGTTGGAAATGAAGAAGTAAAGAAAAAGAGAAAAGTATACTAACACGAGTTTTTAATGCTTAGATGTTGTATTTCTTATCATATTTGTTTGATTTATTTATATGAGCTCACCCTATCTGTGTGTGTGTGGTGATGATCATGTAACTTGTTACATGGGAGCAGATGTGGATGAAGGTGAGCAGGCTGATGCATGAGACGGAGTGGGGACCCCTTGGGAGCTTTTACTGATTTTAGCTTGTCAGAATATGGTTTTATTGTAATAATTTCATAGACAAAAATATTTGTATTACAGTATTGCCATGAATTATATTATCTGGTTTGGCGCGTTGAATTTAAAGTTTTAAAATTTTCCCGTGTTTTGGGAATTGTTGATAATAAATGAGGTTGTTTTATTAAGTTTTATTTTTATTTTATTTTAATAAGTAATTTTCGGCTAGGACGTTACAAATATCACCTTCTAATCAACCAAAATCAATCATCTCCCTCTCCCTCAAATCATCACCCATATAAGAACACACCCTCATAATCCATAGTCATCATAAAAATGAGAGACTTAAAAAAATCTCAATTTTGTTCTACTTCTAATATAGAATTTCCTACTAACGTTATAGTTCATCATTGAGCAAATTATATTAAATCCAAGCCTTATATACTTTTACTGAATAGGGTATTGACAACAAAACTCATAATGGTTTCACATGAATATAGTTATAAGTTCATAGAAATTGAAACAAAATGCTTTAAACACAATGATGCAAAATTGAAGAAAAGCATAGGTAAACATATATAGGAAACTGTTGGCTACTTATGAAGAACATCGGCACATTAAGTCAGTGAAATAACCCCACCCAAAAACCTCATCATGGTGAACAACCTTGTTCAAAATTGAACAAAAACAACAAAGGAAAAGCGAGACCTGCCTAACAGTAAATTTAACAAACAGTCACAGAACATTATAGCGGAACAATCGAATATAAGTAACTGCCAAGGAAACTACACAACATAACGCAAAGTATTTGGCAACAATAAAGCTATATAGACTTTAAACTCATTTAGCAAAAAATAAATAAAAAACCATTAACATAATAGGGTTCTTAGAATAAAGTTTGACTAAATTTTGAAAAAGTGGTAGTCGTAAAAATTGAAAGATGTTAGAACAAAATGTGTTTGGAGGCAATACAAGGTGGAAGGTACCTTAAGAAAAGTCACGAGTGAGTGAGTGAGGCCGAGTTTTGAGCGAGCATTGTTGAGAGATGCACCAACAAGGAGAAGGTATTGTGAAAGGGACGGTAAGAACCACAATAAATAAATAAATAAATAAATATTAATTTAATAAATGCGATGGCAAAAATCCTTAAGTTAATTAATGTGGAGAGAGAAGACAATGAATAGTACTAGCTTAAGTGGTCAAGAGTACTTGGTTGTGTTGAGAAGATTTGGATTTGATTAATATGTATGTCAATTTTGTGTTAATTTGATTATTTATTATTTTTAATAAAATACTGGACCGTGATGAGTGATAATATAATCCTAGATGCATTGGAATTATCACGAAACCACAATGTAATGGTCCTTGAATGAGCATTAAAGTCCTTTTATTTAATTTTCGTTTTTCTATGCCATTAATACTAGTTAAGGTAGTTAAAATCATTTTAGAGACATGAGAGTATATTTTAAAGACTACCAAAGGGTGAGGGACTGTGGAGGTTGTATTCTGAGTGCGTAAACGGGGCTAAGAAACGTTGGTGCGTGCTCTTGAGTGGACGCATTCGCAGAAGAAAAGCAACTCTAGGAAATTTTGCAAGCTTCATTAAGGGAAACCATGTTAGGGGAGTTGACATTTCTTGTTTAAATGATATTATCTGCAATTGTGTTATATATTGATGCATGAAAATCTTCTCTTGAACCAAATTCTTTTATCGTTTAACCTCCTAATTTTTGTTGTATGTGGTTTTAGAGAAAGTATGTGTGTGCTTGTAGTTTCTGTTGTATTGAGTTCTTTTTATGACTCCATCACCGCGATGATTATTATGGTTATTCTTTTTGACTTTACGTGATGTTTAAAGTTTTTCTTCTAAATACGGCACAATTATTATTATTATTATTATTATTATTATTATTATTATTATTATTACTATTATTACTATTATTATTATTATCTTTAATATTATTATTATTATTAATTTATTTTACCATTATTATTATTATTATTATTCTTTATTATTTATTTTATTTTATTTTAATATTATTATTATTACTATTATTATTATTACTATTATTATTATTATTTACTATTATTATTATTATTATTTTATTTTACTATTATTATTATTAGTATTATAATAATAATAATTATTATTTATATTATTTTTATTTTTATTGTTATTACTATTATTATTATTTTATTTTACTATTTTTTATTAATTTTATTATTATTATTATTATTTTATTATGATTATGATTATATTATTTTATTATTATTGTTATTTTTATCATTGTTTCATTTTATTTATGATTTTATTATCATTATTATTGTTTAATTATTATTACTTTATTTTATTATTATTGGAGAGATGGAGTTGATACCACATTAATTAGAACTCCTTTCAAAAGCTTTATTGTACAAGAATTTCATGTTGAAACTTTTAGTTTGTTTATATTAGTTTAGAATATATGTTGAAACTTAAGTTCTATTATATATAATTGTAACTCCAGAATTATGCCGAAAGTATTATGAAATTGTTTTGGAAATTTTTTGATTTTCAAGTGTATGGATATTGTAAAAATAGTCAATTTTTTTTAAAAAAAGTAGAGTAGTTTAACGTCTGTTGTGCCTTGACAGACGTTATTTAACGTCTGACCGTACCAGGGCCGACTTTATTTAATGTCTGACGGGCTCTAACAGACGTTAAATTGCTCAGGTTTTTGGCTCATTTCAGCGCAAAAATTGACGTATGCTGTTACTGGCCCCAACGTTGGATAACGTCGGACTCTTAATGGACCGACGTCAAGTGACGTCTGCTATTTTTTCGACATTATTTTAACGTCACCCACTACGACGTCGGTGTTTGGACAGACGTCAAAGGTCGAAAATATCAAACGTTAAAAAACTTTTTTGTGTTAGTGATTGTTTTATGTTATTAGTATTATTGTTTTATTATTATTGTTTCATTTTATTTTATTTTTATTTTTATTTTTATTGTTTCTTTATATTATTATTGTTGTTGTTGATATTCTTATTATTATCATTATTACTATTTTATTGTCCGTGCGTTATTTTGGGACAATGATTATGTGTTCTTCCTGGTTTGTATATTGTTTGGTTATCCAGGATTGTGTGACAAGTGACATGTGTTAACCCACATGATCATCCTTATAACACTCCATAGAGAGAAAAAAACTATGCAAGTGCAATTTGTCAGTCATTCAAAAGGATGGTTGTTTCTTCCCACACCTCCTTTTTTTTCCCGCACCCCCACAAAACATGCAATCTCAAAACTACCCCTTATTGAAATTATAATAAAAAGATAAAAGTGACTCCTACACCTTTTTTTCAATGTTTTGTGAATTGAGTGTTTTGAAAGGTATTTCCCAAAACACTTCCTTCATCTTCAAAATTCCACCACTAACCAACACTCATAACCATGACTACCATCTTCTTCTGCTTCGCTCATCCCCAACTTACAATAGCTTCATCTAATTCTCACATCCTCCATTCTCACATTCTAATGCTCTTCACCATTTTTAAAATATCAACTATTATACTCACAAACCTCACCACCCAACACCATTCATGAACACAAAATCACCAAACGATTCCAACACCCACAAGTTTCACAAAGCAAAAAAAGTACCCCATCAATGGAGGTTTTCATTTGTAGCAAAGAGTGACGCTAGAGGTGGTAGTAGAGCTCAACGAAGATAGAGGCATGGAAGTTGAACTTTGAAATTCTGACATGACAAAAAAGTGTCATTTTCACGTCGGAAGCACATCTCAAATATAACATCCTGACCGGATATTACGAATTTAAATGATAAAAACAGGAATTTATAAATAAACTTCATCTATTGAAACTTTATCTCCCAAAAAATGCGGGAAATTAAAACATTTATTACTTCAGAATTTAATCCAAAAACACATAATTATAAAACTTAATTACAATATCCAAGTCTGATAAAATAAAAGTTTATAATTGATTCAAAACATAATACATAAAAACTTTGATAAAATTTTGCTCCCAAGACTAGTCCCGCTTCGGCTCTAAGCCTCACCAGATCAACCTGCAACATCATCTACTCCCGTGTACCGCGTACACGATCATCGCCAAACACAAGCAAATAGGGTGAGCTAACATTTAAAATAATCATATATATATATATATTATCACAATCACACCAAAGGAATTTCATCATTCGATACCACATGGTAACCACCATGTTAACCGTGTTCTACATCTTCTAATGAGTATCTCAAGATGTCTTGCTGCCACACCTACCAGTCACAACTGGCAGAGCACGTGTGGGAAACTATGCTACGAACCACACCTCGTAACGCCAGGTGGAGTTCCCAATACAAATAACATTTGTAACGTTCCAAGACTACTAAAATCGTTAGCTTAATATTGAGGAGGACAATCTAACTGGACCCATTCGTGCATGCCACAACGTGCACACTCACACCGGTAACACTCGTCGAGCCGAGCCACAACTCAAGAGTCCATCATGTTCATCCGCCATCCCGAGTCACAACTCAAGAGATGTCATTCTGAGCCACAACTCAAGAAATGTCACGTGCTTAACCCCTATCCAAAGCCACAACTCAAGGGATACATTTTGAGCCACAACTCAAGAAACCCCAGGAAGCCTACCTTCGAGATATCACCAAAGCCTTGTAGACCACGCACATCCAAAGAAAGTAAAACACAAGTCTGGCCTCTGTAGTATCGCCTGACGCTACTCATGAGCCGTCAGGCAAAATTCGCTTCTAGACCGTTTGGCGGGGGACACGTACCGCCAGGCGTCAAGCGCCTCTACACTCACTACCCTTGCAACTATCGCCTGGCGGAACGATCTTTGTCGCCATGCACGTCGCCATGCGCCATGCGTGCCAAAGCTACTGTAAGTGTAGTTATCGCTTGGCAGTCCAAAATCTACCACTAGGCATTACACAAGTACAACAAATTATACTAGTTTGACCTCTCAAATGTGATTCCAGTCCATTCTCAACCCCTCCATGATGCATCGCCTAATTCGCAGTCAAATAATTTCCATTCTTTGGTCATGAATTCTCCTTTCTTATGTCTTGATATCATAAACATACTCATGGGTAAATTTGTTCTTTTGACCATATTAATTACTTAGAACCTTTCACGTGTAACCCATATTATTCAACTCTAGGCCACAGTCACAATCTAATTGACCTATCATAGTGTCCAATAACAACACTTCCCACTCTCTTAAAGGCAACCTACTAATTATGCCTTACCGTAGTATTATAACAATTCTTCACTTATATAATTCCAACTCGCAATCCAACTCGTGCATTTTCATTGACATTCAAGTTCATAATTGTATTGTGCCTTACAAGTCAGCATGACCATAATTTAATGATGCCTTACTGCAAGGTTGATATTTCCATGTTTATTTCAATCCCAATTAACCCCAAATTGATTCATACTACTAAATTGTTAAGGACCTATCCTAGACCTCTGTCCAATGACCCCAAGTTAGTGTTCTAATTACATTCTACTTTCATAAAACTCCAAATTCACCAATGTACTCAAGAGCCACACAAAATTCCTTATCTTTGCGCTGGCGCCTGGCGGCACCTAGCATGCCATCAAGTAGTGCATCAGTTATGGGAAACCTAGAATTCTGCCCTACACTTGCGAGAATTCTTACTTCCTTATTTCACACCGGTCTCTTAAGTTTTACATCCAATACACTTTTATCATACGCTTATGGGTTCTATTATTACATTATGCTTCCAATACCCTAAATTATATTACCTTTGCCCATGAAATTTCATCCAAAACCCAAAATCCCCAAATGTTTAACCCTAGAACGAGAATATGCCATGATCATCCAATCTTCCCCTTATCACCTCATGATTTCATAATTAATCACTTCCATTTAGTCAATTAATGATCTAACCACCCTTTCCACCGATTAAAAATCACCCAGAACACCAAAAACCCAAGAATCAAGCCAAAATAGCCCGCATCGCCTGGAGGTAGTTCATCACTGCCAGGTAGTTCAAACAAAACCCAGTGAATTGGGTTGCACGCCCGTATCACCGGGCGGCCAGGGCCATGCCGCCAGGTGGTTCCTTTTCAGGAACTCAAAAATAACACAAAATCATGAGTCGCCTAGCGGCAGTTCAGCGCCCGCCAGACGGTTTCTGGAAAATTCTAGAAACATGAAATGAAATCAAGGCAGAGGGAAAACATACATATATTAAAATTATACATCATGCATTTAATCAAAGGCGTAAAAATAATGTGGTCCAGCTCCCCTAACCTAGATTCCTTACTTAAAATTTGATAATTGAGAGCTTCCCTTTTGGATCACCAATGGTCTCCTTAATGCTACCTCAATTCAGCTCTTCTTTTCACGCAAGAACCACAATTTCTCTCTAAAATTTCACTCCTCACAATGCTCTACAATGGCAAACTTAAAAACCCTCCTTCTCTCCTCTAATTGGCTTTTTAATTAGGACTTAATGGTGGTTAATGGCCTAAAAACGAAAAAGAAGTTTAATGGTGATGGTAATTGTCATTCAAGAACCATTATTGAGGTGTTTTTCAGCCCCTCCTAGGGGCTCCTTTGTTAGTTAGGGTTTCTCGACCCTGTCACATTCATGCCAAAGAGACTTTTAGCACAGAGAAAGTTTAATTTAGATCTACCAAGGTTCGAATTCATTGCCATGTCAATATCAATTCAATGCATAACCCTTCAACCAAATCATGTTTCATGATAATTCCTATAATTCTAGGATTTTATTATCACTTATCATGATCCAGCATATCATTAAAATAATAATAAATTAAATAACACATATATGGCATACACATGACTTGAACCCAAGTTCTCTTAACACAAACAAGTACTCTCAACAACTTGAGCTAATACTCTTCCATGTCACAACAATCAGTATTTAATGTCATATACAAACAATTATTAAATAATTATTTATTTATTTAATTAATTTTTAGCGGATCTTACATCAGATACAAACATGCAATGAAGGCATGCACAACGTGATGTTAGGTGCATTTCTTTAGGACTAACACGACCTTGTTTGGAGACATGCCATAGAAGATACAACTTGGCCCGAGAAGGCATTAGAGCTAACACCATTTTGCCTTGAACATTGTCATACAAAAACACGTGCAACAACTACGGCATTATCGTGTGGCACATGTAGGTTGCACGATGACACTGGTGTGAGGTCATGGTAGTTTCCAATTTGGGTATTAGAAAGTGAAAGAAACACATTTTGGAAGTGGAAGAATATTGAGAGAGATCATGTTGGCACCCACAAAGTTTTCGATGATGACTGGTGTCACTAGCGATGACTCTAACTGGACAAGACACCTAATACTGGTATTAGTGTGTCACGCAAAGATGAAAGAGGAGTTTGAGTTTACAATTTTCTTTTTCTTCTGAATAATTTAATAATTTTATTATATTGTTTAATGTGTTCAATTTCACAAAATCCCGTAACAATGCTCTTCACCAATCAGAATTTTACACTTTATCAAAGTTCCTTAGTTTTGCATTAATCATAATACACTTTCTTCAACTAATTTTTTTAAGGGTTAATTATGTTTTTCGTCCCTCAACTATCAATGGATTTTGGTTTTAGTCCCCATTTAAATGTTGATCTATTTCAATCCCTCATGTTTTGAATTGCATGGAATTGGTCCCCAATTTTAAACTCTGTTAGTATTAATTGACACCTGGCTAACTGATGGTCACATCAAAATCCCATTTAAAGGTTTTTCTTTAGTTATGAAACCCTAAAATTTTAATTTCAGGATTGGAGAGGTTGGAGAGATTGCAGATCGTGTTGGTGTGAGTGAATCTTAGGCAACAAAATTTAGTTTTGTTCAGCGTTCTACAATGATGAATAGCGGAAGCAAATGATTGGATTGTACGCAGGGGAGTAGTGGTTCGAAAATGTGGCAAAGTTGTGCGTCCTCTTCAGAAATAGCATCCAAAGTGTGTGGGTGTGGGGAAAAATTGTTGCTTCTAAAGGCAAGTACGATGAAAAACAAGGGTAGATTATTTTGGAGGTGTAGGAATTGGGCTGTAAGAGACAAATTCCATCACTTTTACTTGATATTCATTTGGTTTTCTTTGTAATGGTTTCCTTTTTTGTGTAGTTCAATTCCCATTGTAATTATTTCGAATGGGTTAATTAGTCGAAATCTACATTTAAAGGGAAAGAATATGAATTTGAATCCAGTGGAGGAAAAATTGTTGAAGAAGATAAAGGTTGTTTGGAAAAGGACAAAGTTATAATTAACTGGATAAAGAAAAATGAGAGGCTGAAGAGGACATTGCAACAAGAGAAAAAAATTGGAAAATTTCTGCAACTTTTATTTGTTTTGTCGTGGGTGTCAACAATTGTTTTGGTCGTTATTGTGTTGTTGAAGGTTAATTGTAATTAGTTATGTCCTGGCTAGTTGCTGCAATGATTACTTATGTATAAAACTTGGTGGTTAATGTTGTGTGAGGTAACTTTCGTGAGGAAGTGTTTTGTATTGGTCAGAATATGAGAATATGAAAGTATTATAATATGATATTTGCCATGATATTGGTCAGAATATGATATTTAGCTTGTAAAGCACTTTAAGGACAATATAAAAGTAATCAATTATGATGATTATGTGGATAATCTGTGAATAAAATAATTCAGTTTGGAAAATGTTTGATATTAATGGATTCCATGAATTATTTTCTGATTTGGTCTCCTATTTTTTACCAATTTCATAGTATCATAAAGTAATTTTGAATGAGAAATTGTGACTGAAAGAATGGTATATAATGTATGCTGAATAAGGAATAGAAATGCGCGTTTCATTCAAACAATGCATCACCAACGTCATTCGTCAATAATACAAAACAAGTGGTTCAAAGCAATAGCAAAAATGTTTCCTTGAATTGAATACAATAGCACAAAAGTGGTCCAAAGCAGACAAGTGATCCATAAATTTAACTAAAATATTGAAGTACGACTGCTCCAAAACAAAATAGTGGTCTACTATCACTATGCCCAATGTTATAGAACTCTTAATCTATTATAGATGTCTTTAATAAAGCAACAAAAAAGTAGGATTCTTCATTCATTTTCATGTGGGATGTTCACAAGTTGTAGTACTACTTGCTTGAGACCCCAATACTTGTGTTGCCATGCTTCTTGTCTGTGTTGTTGGTGCTCTTTCTCCTTGGTTCATGTTTGCTACAACTATGGGTGTGGATCTCGTTCTACTGTAGGTTTGGTTTGATGGTCCAATAGTGTTGGTAGCTCTAGTGGTAGTTTGAGTCCTTTGTGTGTTTCCTTGTCAATTCAGTATGTTTTCAACTTTCATATTTGTATTTTGTAAAAGAAAATTCATTAAAAAGTAAAGAACATGATGTCTTACCTTTCTTGATCTCATCCCCCTTCTACAACTTTTGATATTATGTCCTATTTGCTTACACTTGCTACACTTCATGATGAGATTTTTCTTTGAAAGTTTGGAATGACTAACATGTTCATCAGCTTCCCTTCTTTTAACTTTTTTGGGCCTGCGAGGTGGTGTTTTGTAGATGGGTGGGAGTAGTTCAGGTCGGTTGCTTTTGGGCCAAAATTGTTGTCCATTTTATTGGGGTAAAAAGTAGCCTTTGCTGCCCGCATCATAAGATCTCTGATGACCACCCCACCACCAAATTTCTTTTCGAAATTGCTATATTGGTGCCTTAAACAGAAACGGTGCTCCACCCCATTCAAAATTTCATCAAATATAGTCATAAGTCCCTGCAAAAAAGCATAGTTCTAAATAAGAACAAAAAAAATCAATTAATTATGACTGTATTAAGGAAAAATTCATGTATTTACATTACCTTTTGTTGATCTGAGATGAATACCCAACGTTGGTTTTCAATATCTCCAATATCCTCTAGCAGTAGTGTTAGGACCAACCTCCAGGTTTCTTTGCATTCATTCTCAACTACAGCAAAGGCCAATGGATAGTATTGGTCATTGGGGTCCCTGCCCATAATTGACCACCATAAGTTGTTTTCAAGTGGCAACCGTCAACACCTATAAAGGGCCTACACCCAGCCAAGAAACCAGCCTTATAGCCCGCTAAGCAGATGTAAAAACAACCAAATCTTGGTGGCATACTGAGTTGAGGTTGATTTATCTTGATCTTGAAAGTTCCAACCTTAACTCTGAGCAATTCAGCAACATAATCATGTAATCAACCGTATTAACGTTGTCCATTGTAAGACCTTGGAAAAATTAGACTAAAGGGGGACACATGAGGAAAAATTAATGGCTTGATTAATATTGTTGATTTATTTAATTTAATTAGGTTATTAAATTATAAAATAATTATTATTTGAGTGATTTAAGTTATAGTTGTATTTATAATAATTATTTAAGTGATGTAAGTTATTGTTTTATTTATTTTAAATTTTAATATCATATATAATGTTGCTATGTGTGTTTATAAACTAAAGGTGCGAAGCATATAACATGAAAGTGTGTGGCCTGGTGGTTAGTGCAACTTGTTATTGTTTGTAAGGTCTTAGTTTTAAATCCTGGTAGCTGCAAGTCACTTATTAATGTTTTGTTTTTCTTTCTCATTTAAATGGTGGGGCCCGCTAATTTTCAATTAGCTTTCTCTCTCATCCGTTTCAAGTAGTATTTAATTTCTCTATTATGATTTTATTTAGAATAAAACATGCTATCATATATTTTATTTCCATTACATTGCATGTAGTTTCTCTCTCTTCCTTTGAATTTCTTTTTCTGTTTTTACGTTGCTGCAACTTAAGAATCAATTTTTTTGTTTAAACATTTGTTGCTGCCATATTGTTTTTCGAATGTTGCTGTCATATATTTTAAGTGAATAAAAACGACAAAATATGGGTTATCTTTTCCTTTCCATATTTTATCTTTAAGTAGATAACCTAGGGTTAGATTTGGGTTGATGATAAAAACTCCTAGTTTTAGGTTTTAAGGGAAAAAGAAGAAGAAGAGAAAACGGGAGGGAGTGAAAGAGGAGCCGTGAAGAGTGAAGGTGGAAGTTGGGAGGAAAATATTTGTGGAGTGTTGCAGAACCAGGTATGGGAGGCCAACCTTGCTTTCTTCTTCTGTTTTTCTTGTTGTTTGATGAATGAAGCTGGCCATGTTTCTTTTTTCTATCTTTGCTTAGTAATGAATCCTTTTGAAAACCTTGTCATGCGTTTTCTGTTGCATGGTTTGATGTGTGCATGGTCTTTCCATTCTTTCTTTTGGCTTTGTGCATTGGGTTTCATTTAATGTGATGAGATATTTGAAAAGAAAGTGTGTTACGGTTATTACATTGTGGTGCAGTATTTTTCCTTTTCTTTATCTCGTTTTGAGGCGTTATCCATTTTTTTGCACTGCACACGTTTCGTAAAATAAAGGTTCCTACTTCGTTAACCGTTGGATCGATCTGAAATTTTAACAGAGAATCCTTAACACATAGTTGTTGACTTTGATAGGTCGGATCTTGAATCGGAGCTTTGTAGTGAGAGTAGTTTTTATCACAAGATCATTGTAGTTGGGTTGTTGACAACATTGACCTTTGTTGCTTGTTTGGTGCATAACTTTCTCTATAGTTATTCAATTAAGTTGGTTATTGTTGCATTTGATTCTTGATTCAATCATCTTTAATTTGAATATAAATACATAATTTTTGGATTTTTACACAAGTCGTAGCTTTATTTCTAAAATCCAAAATCGTTTATATATTGTGGTTGATTGAATGTCACTCGTTGGGTTTATTGTATGAATGTATTATTTGATAAGTTGATGGGTTTATGTTATGGTTTATTTCCCATGCATGATGTGTTGGTGAGTACTTTGTTGGTAATATGTAATTCTCATGTGTTACATGTTGAGAGAGTTTTGCCTTGCTTGAAAGCTCTTGGTGGAATTTAATGAATATTTTAGATGAATGTGATGATATGTTTGGTTTAGTATGATTGTTTAGATTTGGGGTTTGTGTGTTCAAACCAAGGATGGATTGTGATCATAAAGTTTTTGTGTTAATTGAATGCGACGTTGAGTGTTATTTTACAGGTTTTATTTATGAATTTCTTTTATGAATATCATTGTTTATGGTTAGTTTACCCCTATTTGTTTGTTTGTGTGTTTGTTGTATGTGCGATAATCGTATAACGTGTGTGTTATACGGGAGCAGATGATAATGTATATGCTTTTGGCATGAAGTAGATCGACGAGAGGCTGGGGTGGACTCAAGAGTTTTTATAAGTTATTTAGTTGTTATAAATCAGATACTAGAAATTTTGAAATTTTATTTTGTACGCAAGTGTTATTTGAATTTTTAGACAAAGTGATGTTTTGAACTATGTAATTTAAATTAAATTAAAAGTTTTTATTAGTACATTTTCAATGTTAATTCTTTTTCCGCTAAACACAAAAATTTTCTAACTATTTGTGACATCCCAAAATTTGGGGTGTTACATCCATCCCCCCACCAAATAGTCCATTGTAATTTGATTTGCCTTTATAGCCCTCCATGGAGTTATATCTACACTGTATGTCTTCTTGATGGTTTGACTCACTATCATTACACTGACATTCATAAATATGTCTACTAACACCTATGCAATCCAGTCCTTAGTAGCATTTTTATTCCCAAAAACCCTTCTACACTTATGACACCCAACCAATGTCTTAACTTGAAATGTTTGCCTACCTCCAACCTTACTCACCATAATTAAAAAATCACACCTTTTTTACACACAACCCTCACTCTCTTCTGATCATTCTTTACAAATTGTACTTCTTTCCCATTCAAAACACTATGCTCCATCAATGCCAGTTTAAAATCCTTCAAAGAACAAAATTCCATTCCCAATTTGAACTTGAAGTCTTTAGTCATATCTTCAGCTCTATACTTGAAAAATTTAGGCCCATCACGAACAACACCCTCATAACCATCAACATCAGACTCTAATTCATCAGTATTGTATTCCTCACTTATGTCATGTACACCAAATTTAGCATTAGTGACAAATAAACCTTCTCCAACATCCTTTTTAGTCTTCATTGTGCTTGGATTTCGTTTCATTACTTTCCACCAATCCAAAACATGCCCAATATTTCTCACAGGTGGCTGAATGTCCATCCTAAATCCACATCATAATTTGCCACACTTTCTTCTTCACTATCATCTAGTTTGTCTACAACATCACCTTCATCATTTTCAGACTCAACCTCTTCACACATGACTTCCTCCACAATTGCCACTAAGCAGTGAGCAAAATAATTTGTGTTTTATATAATAAAAAATATATTTTCATTTTTAATTAATTAATAAATTCACTAATTAAAAATTAAAATTGAAAATAAAATTTGTTTGCAAGATTGGAGGGAACAGTTTTTTTTCGTTTATCTCAACTTCCTCCAATTGCTGCTCACCCCATTTGCTAATTAAGTTGGCACAAGCACCAGGAGGGTCACACACACACGTTAATCCATCATCAAACATCCTCTTCATCCTTTTGCACCACTGCTATGCAACAATCTTCATTCAATCATTGAATTAGGAATTGCAACAAAGAAGAACCAATCGATAAACCAACAACATTTGGAATAAAAAGTAGAGTTGCAAAATAGGTATGCATTTTTCTATCTTCAAACCTTTTTTAATGTTGTATGATGTTCTGAGTTGAGGCTCTTGGTTGTGGATTATATGCCGGTAAAAAAACTCAATTGAAACGAATTTCATGTCACAAAAACACTTCTCTGTTTTTTTTACAATGGCAAACTAATTAGCAATGAAATAGAAAAGAAATAGAAAGGAGTGGATTTGCCGTTAGCAAATAAGAATTTGGCAGTGAACATTGTCATTCTGGGAAATCGCGGGGCAGCCAGGGTTGATTTTGGAATAATTTAGTAAAGGTATTGGAGAGGAAACCTTTGGGTTTTAGTCTTGGCAGAGGAGTGAAACCCGTTCATGACGGGTGATGCTACGTTCAAAGTGTGTTGCAGTGTTTGAGACAACTTTGATGTCGACTTTGGTAGTGTATAATGCTAGTGTGTTGGTTCGCGATGGTCATCGGCGTTGTTGTGGTGGTCGCGGCAAGAGAAATGGTGAGTCACGGTTGAACCAGTGTTGGATTCTAGGATGATGTGATGAATGTGAAAAGGTGTTGGCGTTGGTGACATCGTTGACAACATTAGGGGTTGTCGTCATTGTTGTTCGTTCGTCGCTAGTGGTCTGGTTGTGGGTCTCGAGCAGGGGCAACTATGGTGTTTGTGTGGTGGCCGTTTGCGGAAGGAAGGAGACGAAGTTTAAGGGTTGAAGTTCAAATGTTGCATTCTTTATATGGCTTTAGGGTTTTTAATCTTTTTCTTCATGCACCACCATAGTTCATTCGCGCACCACCCCTATTCTTTTATTAAGGTTAGCAGGTTTAAGTTTTGCTTCACGCATCACCACAATTCATTCGCGTACCACCCCTGTTTTTTATTAGGGTAGCAAATTCTTTTTCTTCACGCACCACCACAATTCATTCGCTTACCACCCTTGTTTTTTATTAAGGTAGCATATTCTTTTTCTTCACGCACCACCACAATTCATTCGCATACCACCCCTGTTTTTTTTATTAGGGTAGCAAATTCTTTTTCTTCATGCACCTTCATATTTCAGTTTATGCACCCCTGCTTTTAATTTGGATTCTGTTTATTTATTTACTTTATGCACTCCCTAATGTAATAACCCCACACCTTTTACATTAAGTTTTAGCTTACTTTATGTACCTGCGTTTTCACTAAGCACACACCCCACTCCTTTAATTTCTTGTTAGGCTAGGATGCATTTACTTTATTGTTAGGCTAGGATGCATTTACTTTAATGCACCCCATGTTTTACTTTATGCACCCTGTGTTTTACTTTATGCACTTCACGTTTTACTTTATGCACCCCGTATTTACTTTATGCACCCCGCGTTTCTCTTTATGCACCATGCTTGCGTGTATCTTTTTTTTTCTCATTTATCTTTTTTAATTAAATCTCACATTTCAATCATATCATTTTCAAAAATAATAAATGTATTTTAAAATTGAAATAAGAATTAAAGTAATTTTATTAAAATGATACAAATAAGGGTAAATAAAATTTAAAGTTATTTTCTTTATTTTATCTTTTAGTGTCTAATTGACCGCTCGCGTCACATGACACTCTTTTTTTTCAATAAATAAATTATTAAAAAAATGTATTTGGTGTCTAATCGGCCGCTCGCGTCACAGGACACTCTTTTTTGATAAATAAGTTATAAAAAATGTGTTTTGTGTTTAATCGACCGCTCACGTTGCATGACACTCCTTTTCAAATATGTCAAGGACAACTTTCAAAAATTAAATTAGTTAATTAAACAAATTTATAAAGAACTACGAAGCCTGATTTCTCATTTTTAATGAGAATACGTAGGACCAAGGTTTTAACCCTTGTCGGGTCCTTTCACTTAAAACATATTTTGTTCAATTTATTTTTTACTTTTAGGGAAAATAAATATTTAAAATAAATACATCTCTTTTGCAAATTTAATTAACCTGTGGACGGGCGTTGTCGGGTGCTAATACCTTCCCTATGCGTAACCGACTCCCAGACCCTAAATTTGGTTTTTGCAGACTTTATATTATTTTTATGGTTTTCCATAGTTTTCCAAAATAAACTATGGTGGCAACTTCTAATCTCTTTTTCCAAACGAATTTATTTTTAGTTTGTCGTCATGTCGCTATTTAGGTTGTGACAGATGGCGACTTCACTGGGGACTTCAGAGAGTTAAGCCTATTTAATCGAATATGCGAAAGCAATGTGTTTAATTTAGATGTTTTATTTTTCCTTTTTCGATTTATGTATATTATATATTCTTGTTGGTGTATGACATATTTGTGGATATTGAACCTTAGGGTAGAAAGTATGTTTTTGTATGGATCTCTTTTGCAGGTGAAGGTTTAGGTTTGCATTTTTTTCTCCCTTCACACACTCACCTTATATTTTGTGCATGACATGAGTGCGACCCTATACCCAGGTCTGAGTAGCTTAGAATTAGAAGGGGATTGTGTAGCAGTGCCACAGTGGATGTACTTCCCAAGTGGTCATTGTGAGAACCCTAGCTAGAGTCTGTTTGTTTCATTTGATATTCTTACATCGTGTTGTTTACCAATTGTTGTGAGAAATGTCGTGAAGTGGGCTATAGCTCTAGTGACCTTTTATCCTTAGGAAATAGGAGACTATCCTGGTGAGCACATATACCTACTTTAATCTTATGACGTGCTTAAACCTTATAAGGCACAAAGGGATATATGTATTCCTATAATTCCTATTTTGTCTTTTATTTTTATTTGTATTTCTTTCTTTGTGTTTTTCTCTTTGGGTTGTAATAAGTTATGTAAATTATTCATAGCTTCATATAGTCTGTAAATTTTTCTTTTTGTTGTACATTTTCATTGTATTCATTCTAGGTAGAAAATCATAAAGTGGTGTCATTTCCTTGGAGAAGAAATGGAAATTAATAGGGAATCTGGAGTTGGAGAGCATTCTGGTTCAGAGTCACTAAAAAAGAAGCAGTCAATTAGAGCAAAGGAAGGAAACTTGACTTATCTTCGAGACTTGGTGGGGAAGATGAAGGCTATCCAGAGGAACAATTTTCGAAGGAAGTATGGGAATTTACTAAATCTTCTAAAGAATGATACTCAGGTTCCAACTATTACTGCTTTGGTCCAATACTATGATTCGCCACTCCGGTGCTTCACCTTCAAGGATTTTCAATTAGTGTCGACAATAGAGGAATTTGGGGATATTCTAGATCTACCATTAGAAGGCAAGATTACTTACAAGCATACAATGCAAAATACATTTGTTTTGACACTAGCAGGAATCTTGAAAATACACCGTGCAAAGTTAGAAGGCATAATGATTACAAAGGGAACCGTCAAAGGCATTCCTCAAGGGTTTCTAGAGGGGCATCTACGTCAATTGGCTGATAAAGATATGGGGGAAACCTTCATGGATGTACTGGCGCTCATTCTTTATGGCATCATGATTTTCCCAAGCATCGATAACTTTGTTGATCTCTCAGCCATTAATGTTTTCATAGCATATAAAATCAATGCAAAAAATCCAGTCACAACAATTTTAGCTGATGTTTATGGAAATTTGAATATGTGTTATGAATCTAAGAAGAAGAAGTTGTCATATTGCTTGCCAGTATTATATAAGTGGTTTACTTCTCATGTCAATCCAAATTACAAGCCAACAGCTAAAGGAGCCCAAGAATGGGCATGTTTTTTTGCTAAATTACATAATGGAATGATCAAATGAGAGGTGTCTTGGCAGCAGAGATCACATATCATACATTATGGGGAGTACCCAAATGTACCTCTTATAGGAACCAAATATTGTGTCAATTATAATCCGATATTAGCACAAAGACAATTTGGGTATCTTATACGAGGTGCACAAAATCCAGAATCTTTAGTTGTAGTGTGGAATTTGATGAGTTCAAATTTTTGCCCTCATTTAATATTTAAATTTGGGGATTTAATTGAATTTTCTGTGCTTAAAGATTGATTTAATTAGGATTTGTGATTATTGGATTTATTGAGTAAGTTTGGTAAAAGTGGCGTAAAAATTGATTTTAGTTGTATAAAATATTATTGGATATTCTAACGTTTGTTAATGCAGCTGGAATTTATTTTTGGTCAATTAATAGTGTGATTTTAAAATATTCAAAGTTACAAAATAAGTCCAAAATCAAGAAATTCTGAAAAAG
>Ga0214543_1002880_pt1 | contig 33848 bp, 34 predicted proteins | sample CNSS2metaG_FD_160094 | JGI IMG/M metagenome (GOLD analysis project Ga0214543, IMG submission 160094) | Root nodule microbial communities from cowpea collected in UCLA plant growth center, Los Angeles, California, USA - CNSS2 | ecosystem: Host-associated > Plants > Roots > Nodule | place: USA... | reverse complement strand
AGGCTAGGTCTTCACATCTTCCTTGGCCCATGTGAAGTTCATCTTAGGCCTTGCATGCGCATTTAAGGCCCATTCCTCTTGTATTCTCCTAGCCATGGCTCTTGTTGTAGGTCCCTTGGCTCGAGGCATCTCATCATGTTTCCTTTAAGCCTTCAACATCATTGCTGCCATTCACTCTCACTCCGCTTCTTTCACCTCTTCGTTGTTGTGTATGACAATTTATTTCTTAATTTAATAGACATATAAACAACCAAGTACCTGTATGCTATCATATAACTAATTTCATATAAAAGAACAAAAAAAAAGTGAGGAATAGGTGATGGAGCTCGAACGTGTGATGGCTGGAAGAAACTCCATAGGCAACAAAAATGGAGTGGAGACAAGTTTTAAAGGCTCTTGTAGTAATGGAATTTGGAGTGGTGAAAGGTGAACTAGACTAGAAGTTAGGCTAGTGGAAGGTGGCTAGAGGAAAATAAACCTCTAACTTAGGTGCTCTCAAAATAATAGAAGAGTGGAGTGATCTTAACACAAGTATTCTATTAGAAATTTCAAAAGTAAACTCTACAAAGTGCAATAAGACTCTTTTATAGAAGAGAAGGTTACTAATGCACATGCACATGAAATACGTTGGAAATGAAATGCAAGTCTTGGAGAAGAAGTCTCTCTCTCTCGTCCCTTGGATGCTCATGATGGCTTGGATGTGTGACAAGTGGCATAACACTCCTTTGCAAGCTAGAAGCCTCACCTCCCTTGTGGTAAGTAGGGTGTCTCGACCAAAGGTCCTTATTGGGCTTGGATTAGCCCAATTAAAATCCAATGAACAAGTTTATTTAGCCTACTATTTATGAAAGCAAGGCCTAAAATATGGGCACAATTTAAAAGACTATTCTAATGCTCAATCATGCAATCTCTTCATATCTTCAAATCTTCTTTGGCTCATGAAAAGAGTAATTGAAGCCCTTGAGAAGTGTGGCCATTTTGAGGAAAGCCCATTTGGATCTTCTTTAGAATGCTCCTTGTTATTGAGCCTCTTGGTAGGCTTTGGGCTTGAGATGCATGTGGGCCATGGATTGGGCCTTGAGCATGGTTTGGGCTTAGAGGGTCTTCATCAATAGGGAAAAGAAAACAACCAAGGATAACGGTAAGACCATTTCAACGAAGACTGAAACCTATGGAGTGCCCTTGAGATAGGCAATACCCAAACTCTAAACCCAACATATGTAAAAGCAATTTTGAGAGCACTAAGGGTCTATGAGAGAGAGAGGGAGAGAGAGAGAGAAAGAGAGAGAGAGAGAGAGAGAGAGAGAGAGAGAGAGAGATCTCTACAAGAACAAAAGAGGCGACTAGCAAATGGGAGATGACGAGAGTGACAATCAAATGTAGTGAGATGAGAAGACGAGAACCACCTTTGAGAGGGAGAGTAGTGTAAGGGAGGAGAATAGTGTGAGCCAAACAATTAAATGTAGCATGATGGCGAGAATAGGGAAAATAAAAATTAAAGATTTTATGCCGGCTATAGTGAAAAATTGACACAATATCTTTTTTTAAAATTTAAAGTAATATAATTCTCTACTTTGTATATCGATTTTAGGTATAACCCACATAAAAAATCTTCTACTTTGTTATGAAATTAGCACCGTGCCCATTTTCTATGTCAGTTGTAGTTACAACAGGCATAAAAATTCTCCTACTTTATTAAGAAAATGCCACCATGTCCACTTCCTATGTTTGTTCTAGTGATAATCAGCATAGAAAGTCTTATCATATTTATAATTCTGCCATCGCGTCACTTATTATGCTAGGTAGATTATAATCAACATCATAAGTCGTCATAAAAAAATATTTTTGTACTAAAGAGGTAGACCTTTCTAATCTTGATTTTATGTTAGACAAGCCTATTTTAAAGTTGTTTCTAATATTAGTAGACTAATAGAAATGTACAAGCCATTAAAAAGAACTTATAAGGAAAAGTGTAGGGAATATAAAATTATCATCTAATGAGAAATTATCATCTAATGTGAAAGTAGAAAACAATATGTTAAATAAAGTAACGGTATAATCAAAATAAAAGCTAGAAGAAAAAACCGTGGAAAATAATACTTAAAAAGGAATTACTTTTGGTCGAGGACAATAAAGGGAAAAAACCAATTGGTACAAATAATAGTAAAATAGAAAGGATAGAAGCTGAAAATATTGTTATAAGGAAGCGTTTGGAACAAACAAGTACAAATGAACAATCTTTGCACATGTTAATCAAAAGCTCCAAGAAGTCACATGAAAAAGAAAGAATAGGATATAAGAATAAAACCAAAACATAAAGTAATACTAGCTTAAATAGAGGAAGAATTTTTTTATCAAAAAATAACCCTAAAAAACCCGAAGTATGGGTACTTAAAACACAAATAATTTCTATTGTAGGCATATTTAACTCTATAAAGAATACCCATGACATGGTATCTGGAAAATGGGTGCTCATATCATGTGATTGGAAAAAGTTATATATTCCTAGATCTTCAACTAAAAAAAGGAGGAAACCAGCATAAGAGAATCATAGGTACTGGCCAGGTAGGTCTCAAACCTTCTTTGAGCATAAGCCAATTACGAGACAAACGTTGTGATGTAGTCTTTAATAAATGCATCATAAATAAAAATGATGAAACACATCTAGTCATTGTAAAGAGACAAAGTAACTTGTATAAAATTGACATGAATGAATTGACAACTTAAAATGTCTTACCTTATGACCACACAAGAAGATCATTGGCTATGGCATAAGAAGTGTGGTCATATAGGCTTGAGATCACTTATAACGCTAAATAAATTTATAACGCTAAATAAACATAGTCTCGTGACAAGGTTGCCATATTTATAATTTAAACATAATCTTCTTTGTGAATAATGTGTTAAGGGCAAGCAAGTTAGGAATTCTTTCAAAGCAAAAATGATATTTCTACTTAAAGACCTTTTGAGCTAATTCATATTGATTTGTTTCGGTCTAATAAGAACTAAGTCTCTAAGTGGCAAAAGGCATGGTCTCGTTATTGTTTATGACTACACCAGATGGACATGTACAAATATCCTAAGAGACAAGGATGAGTCTTACAAGGTCTTTAGTAAATTGATAAAATAAATTCAAAATGAAAGCAGTGCCTAACAATTGTGTTTGTTAGTATTGATCATGGTGGGAAATGCCAAAATGAAAATATTTGTGAGTTATTTGAAAATCTTGGAATTAAACATGATTTTTTCATTCAAAGGTGATGACATACCCCTAGCCATGGCCAAGCACACTCAAGAAGATTTGGAGTCATATGTGGAAGCAGGCCCAAGCTCTTATCATTATGGGTCATTAGTGAGTTCTTAGTAGAGTAGGTTTATTTTGGGCCATGTATTATGGGCTTAGTAGTATATGGTTTTCCTTTAGTCATTGTATAATAGGCAAGTAGTCTTATTTTTCATTTGGGCCTTGTATTTGTGTAAAGTAGTTTAGGGGTTTTGGGCTTGGAGATGACTTAGAGGTAGGGAGCACTTTTGTTGGCTTCCAAGTCAACATGCACCTAAGAGAAGGCATGCTCTCCAAGGTTGAGGACTTCTTGGTCTTTCATCCTTGAGAGAGTAGTGTCCACGTGGGAGGATCCTAATAGAGAAGATTAGTGGCCAAGTGTCATTATGCTAATGGAGAGGATTTGTCCTTAGTAATGGTCATGTGTCATGCTCCTAAAGGAGATGATTTTAACATGGTTTCCAAGTTAAATTATTGGTGTTTTGCTTCTACAATTTTGAGACATCTTTAGAGTTACCTAAGTTTATAAATAGAGGTATTTCTCCCATGTAAAAACTACCTTTGAATTGAGTATTGTTAAGCTGCCAAATTTGTGCCATAATACTCTTTAAGGTCACCAAATACTAGAGCACCCCTTTTAGGTTTTCACTAGCCATCCTTCCGGATGAGTTGGCGATAATTGCCTTATCTTTAGAGTTTTTCTTAGATATTTGTGTTGTTTTTGGTAGGTTTAAGTTGTTAACTAAGAGCATTTAGCTTAGAATTACTTTAGTTAGGTTTTTAGTCTAGTTTTACTAAAATAACTTTAGTAGGTTTTTTAAGTAAATTTTTAGTGCAAGTCCTAGATATACTCCTAGGATGGTCTAGTGAGCAGATGATGTTGTAGGTGGATCTGGTGAGGTGTAGAGCCGGAGCGGGGCTAGTCTTGGGAGATTTTATCAGAGAATTATGTTTTGAATAAATTGTAATCTTTTACATTACGAGACTTTTGGACTATTGCTGGTGTAATAAAAGTTTTAAATTTCCCGTGTTTTTGGGAAATAACATTTTAATATATGAGGTTTAATAATTATTTATTTATTTTATTATTTAAATTCGTAATATCCGGTCAGGATGTTACAATACATGATCTAGCATAGATGATAAATTGATGGATAGGTTTATAACATCTTAGTTTAGATATATAGACTTAGGAGTAGAGTTTGTGGTCTAGCTTTATTGATGTAAGCATTGGAAGCCATTGAAGAATCCAAATCAGCCAAGCCTCATGAATTTTGTGCAGAGTTGACTTTTTTTAGAGTTTACAAAAGGGTTGACTTAGAGTTGATTTTTCACATTTTGCATCCAATTGACAGGACATCTATGGGAAAAGCTTAAGGGCACTCAATTACAGTTGCGCTAACCTTGAAATAACAAAGAAGTGGTTTAAAGCTACACGAAAATTTTAATTCTAATTTTTGCTTGTGTAGTTAACTAGTGTAGCTTTAGTTTGTAACATAGCTTTGGTTAATGAATACTAACTTGCTCTTTAGGTTTTGAATGTAGGGAGGTTCACTTGGCAAGATTTTGAAGTCATTCCTAAAGCCAAAGAAAGCTAGTGAAAAGGAAGTTTGTGATGGACCAAAGCTAAGCATAGAGGATGCACACAAAGAAGTTGAATTGGAAGCAAAGGGTAAGTTGTCATACAGCTCGCTGCATCACTTACTATAGGAGGTTAAATAGTTTGAATGGACATAATCATCCATGGATGCTGACCTGCTCCAATCAATAGCATCAATGGGAAAATCTACAACCTAGGTTGCTGGTAAGGAAGAGTTTAGTTAGCTAAGTGAGTGATGAGTTAGTTAGCCGGAAAGGAAGTTTTTAGCAGTTATATGACTTGTAATAGACTGTTTCAATTATGTAAAAACTAATATATACATTCATGCACTATTATGGAAGATACCACACTATCACCTTTACACAACTACTTACCATACCACATTCATACACTCCAACATATGTTTCTACTCCACCACAGAGAACCACATTTTCTCTCCTCTATCTTTGTTTTCTGCATATTTTCAAGATTGCTCTTGTATCAATGACCGCATAGTGGGTGTTGGATCAAAAATATTTCCTCTTTCCATCTTTTGTGAGTTTTATTCCCACTTGTATCGATTGTAAACATGTCCGTGTTGTTTCTATTGAATGAAATTTCATTTTTTGTTACTCTATTACTTGTTTTGCCATTTCTTTGTTGCCTGTTTTCTACTAAATTAAATCATGTATGAGTTTTGATTGATTAAGCATTCAATAATTCATAATATTACTAGATTAGATTTGGAAATGAGTTGAAATCCAGATGATACATAATCATCTAGCTTATCTCAAATGTGTTTTGAGTAGAATCATATGCTCAAGCAAGTGAATCTGCATTCATGAGTTTTAGTTTTGCATAACCACTCACACACACACACTGTTTCATTCAATTTTCACTTATTTTTTTTTGGTGTTTCTTGTGTTCATTTATCATTGCTAGACAATTGTGATGCAATATGTGATTCACTTGATCCATTTCCAGATCAATTGCATGATTCACTACGTTTATTTTTTGCATTTGCGTGTTTAATCATTAATTTCGTTAGTTAGGGTTCACGATTTGAAATTTACAATTTGCTTGAACATTTTGTATGATTTCAGTTTCTATGTTCAATGGAGATCCTTTCACATCGTTATGCATCATTACATAGTTGTTTGATTCATTCTAAGTTTATTTGCGAAGTTGTCTTGTACATGTTCATACATACACACTCATGAACCTCCATTCATAACTTAATTTTTTGTATATCATCTTCTAATCTCATTTTAAGTAGGTTTAGTTGTTTTGGTTCATGTATTAAGAGCATATTAGGATTATATTGCATATAGATTTAAAGTATTGATTGATTTCTATGCATCATACACATTGACATTTCCACAAACTTCTTACATGCACTTTAGTTCTCTTAGTCATTTCATCAAACACCTTGTATACATACATCTTTATACCATTTTCACTTAGTTTTAGCATTTGTTCTAGTTTGTTTTAGGTAGATTTCCTCCTTTTCACGAAACTTACTTAAGAATCATTTGAAGTTGAGTTGCCTTTCTTATGATTGATCCTTGGTTAATCACTACATTACATTAGTTAGTGAGGAAATTAAGTTTTGACTATATTTGAAGAGATTAAAGGTTTATCAGGTGGCCCAACCTCTCTTTAGAACACTCAAACATCACTATCTCATCACCATAAAATGACTAAAACCAAGCCAATATCCCACCACATCCATATCTTTCGTGCACCCTTCATACTTGAGCTTACCATCTTGCTAAAACATAGAGCTTATAGGAGAAGCCTTCCATCTTTTGGTATCAAGAACTTTGGTTCTACAAGAGCTAAGTTTCTTGGTTTTAGGTTGTCTTTATTCCTTTTTTGTGTTGTTTATGTGTTGCTTGTCTTGTTTCTTCATTTTACCACTATCCATTTTTGAAATACATGGTTTTAAATTTTATTCCATCTTGAACCATTTGGGTTTTACCAGTAAGTTTCCATATTCTTGTGTAGTTTGTGTGATTTTTGATTTTGATAAATATTTATTCCTTTTATATTTGGTCATATTATATGTTAATTCACCTTTTATTTCTAATCATTCCATGTTGTCTAGAGTCATGTCATGTCATTTATAATGATTACTTCTTAGTTTAACTTTTGGAAAAAATCTAAAAATATTTATGTTCAAGTGTGTTTTGAAAATTGCATCATATATATCAATTTGAGTCTGGAAAGTTAGGTGTCTTCAATGAATAAGAAGGAAAAATGGTCTAGAATGTTGTATTTTGAGCCAAAAAGAGTGCATGCACAAGGTGTGACTTGCCCCCTAAGCAAGTCACATGTTCCATACTTGTAGTCGCAAAAGGAGGGTGGTAACCCTAGCTTGCTCTAAAAGCTAACGCAAAAAATTAGGGTTTAAACCATACAAATGTATCTCATCTTCTGAAGCCTAACTCCTTATAGCTAGGCCCAAAATCCATTCTAGGTCCAAAACCCATCAAGGTCCAAATACATGGCCCAAGAAAACCCCATACTACTAGGCCTAAAATAAAAAGTCCAAAATTAAGCATTAGTTAATATATTTAAATTTTGGCCCAAAAGATAAGAACTTGGGTCACCTTAACAATTGAGACCCATTCTTTTTGTCTACACTTGGCCAAGGTTAGGGTGTTTGTCATCACCATACTAAAAAAAGGAGAAAGTTGAAAGAAAGGATCATCTTGCCAATTTAGAAGAGGAAAGTAGAATTTTAAAACAAAAACATGAGAGGATACAAGAGTAGATTAAGAAAAGAAGTAAGGAAGTGAAGAGAAGAAGGAAAGAACAAAGAGAGCAAGAGGAACAAAAGGAGGAGAAAAGAAGAGATAATGAAGAGAAAAAGAGAAAAGAAAAAGAGAAGAGAAATGTAGGAAAGAGAAGAGCGAAAGACAAGATATTAAGAGGATAAAAAGAAAGGAAAATGAAATATTGGTCAAGAGGGAATTGTTACTGCAACTACCACCATACCCTCAATAATAATTAAAATCAAGATGATAAAGGGAGTTTTCCAATCTTTGAACTTTTCTCAATTTATCATTGAGTAATCTTTCTTAAATCCAACTTTTAATCATTAGAAATTTTCAAATTCACGTCCTTCTTCCATAGTTTTAAACTCCTCATTGGATATTTCAAAGTCTCACTTTAACTTCATTTTACCTTGTAGGTTACAACAAACTCAAAGTATCCAAAAACACTTTTGTGAAGTGTGTAATACCCGCTTTCGAGATGCCACGTGTAATTTTATAATTACCGAAATTCCAAAATATAAAACTTTGATACTAGCTATTAATTATAAAACTTCATAATAGTTTTCAACAACCAGTTGCCCAAAATGGCATCTGAACAAAACTTTATTAATCAAAATAAAGCATTATTAAAATAAACCAAACTAGTTTAACTCGTTAAAAATAAAACTCGTTACAAATCATTTCAAGTTTAAAAATTAGTCAAACTAATACATAACATCTATAATAATTTAAACCATGATGATAAATGGAGTTCTGCAATCTTTTAACTTTTCTTAATTTATCATCAAGTAATCTTTCTAAAATCCAAATTTTAATCATAAGAAATTTTCAAATTCACCTCCTCCTTCCATTGTTTTAAAATCCTCATTGGATATTTCAAAGTCTAACCTTGAGTTCATGTTACCTTGTAGGTTACAACAAACTCAAAATACACAATAACACTTTTGTGAAGTGTGTAACATTCGAGATGTCACATGTAATTTAATAATTTCTAAAATTCCAAAATATAAAACTCTGATACCAACTATTAAATAGAAAACTTCACAAAATTTTTCAATAAACACTTGCCAAAAGTGGCATCTGAACAAAACTTTATTAATCAAAATAAAGCATTAATAAAATAAATCAAACCAGTTTAACTCGTCAAAAATAAAAGTCATTACAACTCATTTCAAGTTTAAAACTCAGTCAAACTAATATATACCACCAATAATAATTTAAACCAAGATGATAAATAGAGTTTTCCAATCTTTGAACTTTTCTTAATTTATCATCAAGTAATCTTTCTTAAATCCTACTTTTCATCATGAGAATTTTTCAAATTCACCTCCTTCTTCCATTGTTTAAAAATCCTCATCGGAGATTTCAAAGTCTCACTTGGAGTTCATGTTACCTTGTAGGTTACAACAAAGTCAAAGTAGACAAAAACACTTTTGTGAAGTGTGTAACACCCCTTCGAGATGCCACGTGTAATTTTATAATTGTCAAAATTCCAAAATATAAAACTCCAATACCACCTATTAAATAGGAAACTTCACAACATTTTTCACAGCCATTGGTCAAAATGGCCATCTGAACAAAACTTTATTATTCAAAATAAAGCATTAATAAAGTTAACCAAACCTATTTAAGTCGTCAAAACTAAAGCTCATTACAAGTCATTTCAAGTTTAAAACTCAATTAAACTAATACATTTTCCTTATTCAAATATGACCACTTCCAAATAATTTTCTTAAAAAGTCCCAAAAAGCTTTTCGACAAACTCCTCACAACTATGTTTCTCCACTAGCATCTACATCAACATTTGCTCTTATTGACATGTGAAGCCAAGGTGGTATGCCTCTTGAAGATTTAATAAAGATTTGATGAAGCTTTTTGAACTACTTGAAGCCTTTACCATTGGAATGAAGCCTACATTGATGAAGATAAGGAGAATTGATGGTATTCATGTTGATCAAGGCTGGAACGTGTGCTCTCCACATGGTTACATCATTAAGAAAGTGTAGTTGAAGTTTGTAATTCATATTGTAGACCTTGTAGCATTAATTTGATGTATTTGGTCTTTGTTGTGTCTTTTAATCTGTTGAATGGTTTTTCAACAAGTTAAAAGGTTGACTGTAGTAGTCTTAAACTGCAACTAATTCAATCAGTTGATTTATTTTTGGGTTAAGTATGTTTTTAGTCCCTGAACTTTGGTCAAAAATTGAAATTCGTCCCTGGTCGAAACTTTGATAAATTTTGGTCCCTAAACTTTAAAAAGGAATGAATATAGTCCTTTTAACCCAATTATGTTAACTTTTTTCAACATGTCGAATGTGTTTAATGTTAATATTGGAGTTGTTTATCCCGTTTGACACATTCTCGGCTCAATATTTACTGAGAAATGCGTTCGAAACTTAAAAAAAAGTTAACAAAATTGGGTTAAAAGGACTATATTCATTCATTTTTAAAGTTTAGGGACCAAAATTTATCCAAGTTTCGGCTAGGGACGAATTCCAATTTTGGGTCAAAGTTCAGGGACTAAACACATACTTAACCGACTGATTTCACTTAAGTCAAGTGAAATCAACCGATTGATTTAGAAATCAACATGTTGAATTTTGTAACAATTTGACTATAAGAGCTGTGATTTTCGAAAGAGAGGATTCTGATCATTTTTTAGCGCAAAATTGTTCTAAAAACTTGTGGAAACTCTCTCTTTCGTGATCATTCAGACTGCAGCAGTTGAAGATTGATCTTGGATCAATTCTTGGAGCTTTTGGCTTGTGTTTGAAGCTTAGAGAAAGTGGTTTGTGGTAGGCTGGGTTGTGCTACCACTGAGGTTTGATCTTTCTCAAGGTTTGTGCGTGTGCCTGGTGGTTTTCTAGGTCTGCAAGGAGGTTCTTGTTGTGCTGGTGTGATTCTTGTGTGATTCAAAAGTCTTGTTTGTGGTTTTTGCTTATTTTGAAAGTGTAAGGGTGGATACTTTGTAAATCTTTTGAAATAGTGCAAAGTTAAGCTCAGGTTGCCTTGTCAAACTGGATGTAGCTCAGGTTTGAGTGAACCAGTATAAAAATCTTGTGATCCAATCTTTTCTCTAACCATTCTCTCTTGCATAATCATTTAAAGTTTAAAGAACTTGAGTTTCAATCATATTTTTCGTGTTCTTGCATGTTTTCATGACATCTACAGCATTGAGCATGTTTGCATAATCAATTAAAACATGTCTTGATAATTCTTATGCACTGTTCCTGGTTTAAAACTCGAATATGCATTTCTGAATTTTGCCCAGTATTTCAGTCGACTTTTTTTCTGTTTCAATCGGTTGATTATACCAGAACAAAATATGTTTAGTAAAATCAATCGATTAACTCTGTTTTTGACCGATTTTAAGTATACTGTCCAGTAGCTTTTGCATCCTAAGTTGGTGATCTAATTTCAATTAAAGGTGGTTTTTAGCTTTCAAAGATAGCCTAAATTTTTTTAAACCAACAACTCTCGTATAACACAAACATTATATGATCATTGCACAAACACAAACAAGAAACAAAAGCAAAGGTGAGCTAACGAATTAAACACATACAACAATATATTACCAACTTATAACTCATCTTGCATTATCCCAACATATGCTTTACTCAACCAAGATAACCACCCATGACATGTTCCCACCGCGAAAACATGCAATCATCAACATATTACCACCAAGTAATATCAAACGGTATGACATTCTCTCGTAACCGACCACTTTACCTTTCTTGTGCAACAATGCCTCTTGGAAAGGGCTTTTCCCTTGCTTTACATAGACTTACAAGCAACAAATCTACCCGCTCAGTAAAGGCTTGAATAAGAGCATTCTTCCAAAGCTCATGCCAAAGACTTATGACTCAACAAAGCCCTCTGGGTAAAAGAATCATCCTGGTTTTACGGTTATTAGTGAATTCATATTGTCCTATCACATTGACATATACAATCTTATAATATCATCACATAATCAACCATACCTCATCATCATATCATAACACAATCATTGTTTCTTTGCACCTAAGGATTTTAACTTATAATTCAACAGAGATTCTACATATAATGAATTTAAACCTCTACAATGAATCAATATAATTTTGCACCTATGAATTAGGCAATAATTTTACCACCAAACAACTCCAGCATCATATTCACAACATCAAATTCAATCTTAAAATACCATACTATACTACACGCATCACATACCAGGAATTCATACCACAACCATTAGTGCACATATTTTAAGTTTTATTTTAGTGATATTTATGATGCAATACGTAAAATGTTTAATTTCCATGGAAATTTTGTGGTTAAATATGTTTAATTTTCAATTGTGTTCCTAACCGTTAAATTCGTTAGTTCAAGGTTCGCGATTTTGGGATTTTAATTCGACTCGATCATTTTGCATGATTTCAATTTATCTATTTAATTCATATCGTTTTGCATAGTTCTACATCATCACAGTTACATTTCATCCATTCTATAGTGATAAGTGAGCTACATTAAGTGGGGAAATCAAATTTGACTAGACTTGTAACCACAATGAGTTTATCAAACTACCCAGAGCCATTAATAATGACCAGTGTAACACCCCTTCCGAGATGTCACCGAGATTTTTTTTGAACACCCAAATTAGGAACTTAGCAAAATTACTTCAACCAAATTTATTCAAATAAAACATCATAAATATTTTTCAAACATCCTTAAATAGTCCGTTACAACTCTTCAAATCCAATAAAACTCAAGGAAATAAATTCCAAAAAAAGAAAAAGTTCGAAATCCATTTGCAAAAGCCTTCTAAATCTCCCATAGTTCTCCGTATCTTATCTCCTCGCATTTACGCACTTCCACTATTATTTGCATTCGCATATGCTCCCGTATAATACACACATTATACGATCATCACACAATCACAACAATTGCAAGGGTGAGCTTAACAAAAAAAAAATACAATATACAACCATATAGTGATATCACACAGCTCACCTCATGATCACAACATAATACATAATTCACCCAAATCATGTTATCATAAAATAATATCACATAGTATATCATTCTCTTATACCCAACCATTTCCTTTCCTACGCATCAAAGCCTTTCACAAAGAATGTCTCACCTGCTTTCCATCAGACTTACAAGCAACAAATTTTACCTGCTCACCAAAGCCTTGGGCAAGAGGACTCTTGCTAAAAGCTTAAGACAAAGTCTTACAGTAGAACAAAAAACCCCTTTTACCCGACTCACCAAAGTCCTTTAGGTAAAAGTGCAACATGGTTTTACAATTATAAGAGAGTTCATATTATACAACACACACACACACTATCAAGTATAACATGCTTCATTACCATAACATTCAACAAAAATAGTATCCCACTCAAGCATGCTTCATACCAACATCACCAATCATACCTTACTTACCAAGTAAATATGACCAAACAATAAAACAAGTCAAACCATAGAAAACAACAAACCAACAACTATGTGTTACCTAGGTTTCAAGATACACGACTCCAAACAACAATCACACTGTTTAGATTGAAGAAAAACATATTATGGACCAGATTCCAAAATTTCAGCTCAATCCAACGGTTAAAATACCAGGAAACGTAAATTTATGAAAACTGCACAAAGTACAAAAACGTCAAAGCACACCAGAACCCACTTTCATCACATTCAAACATTCAAAATATGCACCAAACTTACCCATCATCTAATCAACATGATAGTGGGATTCTAGAACCTTAAGACACCCAAAAATTTTACTCCACTAGATCATCCAACCCAAAAATTTCGCAACTTCCAAATTCATTTTCTTCTTTACTTAACAACCATAAACTACCATGCTAATTCCAAAAAAAAAAACAATCATATCAATTGTCAATCAACAGAAAATTCTCAATATTGGCATGAACGGAAAATTTTTCCAAAAATCTATAACTCGACCAAAACTTTTTAATCTACCAACAAAAAATTCCACTACACCAAATTATTATTAACATATATTGTATTCATGAACAAAGAATTGTCATTCTTCATATCAAGACCAACATATTCTACAATCAACTTATACCATTGTCAATAAAAAGTTCATCTCAAAATCAATTCCTTGCAACCACAAAATTAACAAAAAAACTTGCACTTAACAAATTATACCTTTCTCCCAACCACAACTCATGTAATTCAACAAAAAATTTAAACTTCTGCAACTACCACTTCACTATTCCGAAATGCACATTTGAAACCCACATTTGAAACCCATATCCAAGAAAATTATACTCTAAAAAAATATTTGGACAAGAAAAAAATACAGAAATCCCCACAATCTCATCACCATACCAATTCTCAATTATGCTCAATTTTTGTTTTGAAATAATTTCTCCAACCTAAACTATTTTTATTCTATCCAACATAAAACAAAATAAGAATAAAACATTAAAAATATATATATATATTGTTTCCTTAATCCCCAAAAGAAATTACGCCACCAATATATTAACATCATCTCACCAAAGAGCTCATGCATGGAATAAGAACAATTAGTCAATGATTACACCCATAAAAAATGAATAGCTTCCCTTACTTGGAAATTTTTTTATCACCAGCTCTAATTCCACTAAACCAATTCTGCACCAAGACTTTTCTCTCCAAACCAAGAACATGTTGCCGCAACAAAATTCTATAACCCCTTTTTTCCTTCTCTCAAAACTTACATCCAACTCTACCCTCTTTATGCCTTCTTCTTAAAAAAACATTTACTGACTTAATTTTCTAACCATTCAGCTACTTAAACTAAAATAAATAAATAATAATAATAAATAAATTAACCTTAATTTGATTTTAACATTGCACTAACTCTCCACTTGAATGCTCATTAATCAGTCTTAACCATAGTGCCTATAACCAGATTCAATGAATCTACCGTCAACCTTTCATATTCCACAAATACTAAAATAAATACTAAAAACAATAAGGTCACTATGCTCTGGCCAAGGTTCAAACACACAACCTTTAATCACAACAACCACTTCATACCAACAAGCTAACACATTTTACATATCAACACAAGCAAAACAAGTAATGTAAACACCCAAAATGCACCACACACATTTTTAAAATATTTATCAGAAATAATTTATAAACAATGCACATGATAAAAATTGAACACATGACCCTTAACCTTATCCCAAGGCTCTGAACCAACTATGTTATACTTCACTTCTACTATCAATTACCATTATTATTTACCATTTATACTTTTGTGCCCACCATTTTCCTTACCACATTTCTTATTTTCTTTAATACTATTTTCATGTTCAACCAACTTACTTGCAAAAATTATAAATAGTTTTCTTAGGTCTTACAACCAGACCACCTATTTTTCCAACAGATCCATGTAGGCTTCACTAAAGAAGTATGGGCTTGTGCACAACATTTATACACCTAACACCCCCAAATTAACGGGCAAGCTGAGATTTCAAATAGAGAGATAAAAAGGATGTTGGAGAAGATTATGCAGCATAATAGGAATGACTAAAGCAACAAATTAGAGCATGTTATTTGGGCACATAAGATTGCCTGTAAGGCACTTATAGGGATGTCTACTTATCGGGTTGTCTTCTACAAAGCACGTCACCTCCTAGTGGAGATAAAGCATTGTCCCTACTAGGTTGTGAAGTCCTACAACTTCTCTCTTGATCAAGCTGGGAGGAAAGGAGGCTTCAATTCAATGAATTAGATGAGATTCGTCTAGATATGAGAACTCTAAGTTTTACAAGGAGAATACAAAGAAACTCCATGACAATTTGATAGCTAAAAAAGGAGTTTTTGGTTGATTAGCAAGTGTTGTTGTATAACTCATGGCTTGGTCTCATGGGTGACAAGCTTCGATCTAAGTGGATTGGTCCTTTTGTTATAACTATAATGTTTTTCCTTATGGCGTAGTTGAGATCAAAAGTGAATCCACACATAAGAACTTCAAAGGACTTGTTCAAAGTTATTCCTTAGCAATCCATCTGTTGATTTGAATTCTTGATCTTGTTCTTTGTGACATATTGGGTCTATGTGTAGTTTAAGTTTGAGGGGATGTTTACATGATTTTTCTTGTTTTAGGTTTATGTTTTCTGTGTTCTGCGTGTTTTTCTTTGTTTTTTGGGTTTTGTTCAATTTGTGGTTACTGACTTCACTCTTAGATCTGACCTGCTTGATATTTCATGGATTAAATTCCTTGTTCTTCTTTGCATGTTCAATTCATTTTGAGGTTTGAGAGTTTAATTGAAAGTGATACATGCACCTTGTGTGAGTTTTGAGCCACTCTTTGTTCTTTCATGTGCGTTATGTCTCTTGATTACATGCACAATGGCCTTCGATTTACTTTTTGTTGTGCTTCTTGATTCACATGCATGTTTGGATATGATTTAGGCATTTTTATTTTCATAAGCCTATAGCCAAATGAGCCTACTTTCAATTGTTCCCATTGATACCCATTTTGAGCTCGTGTACCATTTTTCATTGTTTTAATGCTCATTAAATGCCTTAGCCTGCAAAAGCATGATTGACTCTACCTTCCAAAATTTTGGAGCTCTGAATTTGTTTTGGGAATAGGTGCACAATTAAATGTGGAGGTGTGTGCATATTTGTGTTTTTTCTTGGATTCCTCATTTGTGTATATATGAATGGCTTTGGAATTTGTTACATTGTCCAAAGAAAAAAAAAGAAAAATGAAAGAAAAAGAGTTTGGTTTTCGGGTTTGTGTGATGATTGAAATTTGAAGTAAGGGATTTTGGAATTTCTTTCATGCCTAATTTTTACTTGTTCCTCATTGTTCCTTTATTTTCTGTAATTTTTTTCCTACTTGTTCATACATTCCACACCTTGTCCTTAGCCTCATTATAGCCTTCAAAAGTTCTTTTGGTCTTTATGTGCATGTGTTTTGGTTGTTGATTTTAGAGTCTAGTCAAGTCTATGTGCTACTTGTTTTTTAGGGATGATTTGAGAGTAAACAGTAGCCTAGAAACTTGAGTGATACAATGCATATTTTGTGAGGTTTTATTTCTTTTAATTTATCTTTTGAGATGACACTAGTATAGTAATATTACCTTTATTTTTTGGGCATATTACATCGTTTTTATAACCAATGTTGTATTAGGCGATGTAATAAGTAGAAGACATATTACATCGGTTGTCAGAATTGATGTAATATAGAAAGTAGATATTAAATCAGTTGTTCGTTACGTCAAGCATATGGCTTTATTTTTGGAAGGACTTTGAAGCTTTTTGCGGGATAAAAATTTATATCTTTTTCATACATATCATGCTTTGGTCATTTTGATTGTTTTTAAAAGGTTATTACTGGTGTCGTTATAGTATATATACTTATATACTCTAAAATTTTGGGTGAGGAGATACTATATGGAATTAAGTACTATTATTTTATGTAGATCAAAAGCAAAAAAAATGGAACAGTGGCAAAATTATAAAATATATAAATGGGTTTTCAGCCATTGGGAACATTGGTAATGCCTGTGAATTTTTCAGTGGTGGCATTCAAACTGTGGCCTTGACCTTAATGTTGTAACTCTGTTTTAGTTCTTATAATACTATGAAAAATAACAGCATTTGTGGGTTATTGATCGTTGTATCATGTCTTGGTTTTGGGAATAAAGTAGGGGGTTTGAGGTTGAATGGTTAATTTTGGAGCAATGACTGAAGTTATGGGAATGGCATAATTTCCTTGAAATTTTTATTAGGTATCAATTATAAGAAATAGAATATATCTACATTGAAATTATTGGATAGGAATATTTATAGTCTTATATTATGTCTTGGTAGGTTTCATATGTGAGGTTTATGAATGAGGGATGGGATATTCTAAATTATCTATTTAGGTTCATGAGAATAGTTTAAGCAGGAAAATAATATTGTAGAATGGATCTTCACTTGTTTTCCTTTAATTTTGGCTAGTGTTCGTAAAAATACAATAAAAAGTGATGTGATTATAGAAGGTCAAATATAATTATTTTTTTTGGTGCAACGTTTTATTTATTAAATTTTATATGATTTTAATATATACGTATGTATATATATTAGAAAAAAACTTATGTTGCAGGTGGGGCGATGATTATACATAGCATAAATAGTCAATTATATAGAAATATTATATTATATTTGCACGGGGATTTTTTGTTTACGAAGGATGATTTTTTTTCTTACGCTTTTAAAATATATACGAAAAAAGAAGAAAAAAACTGAAAGGGTTTAGTAATTAGTTTAGTGTGAAGGGGTTAGTTTAAAATTATTATATAAGATGTACGATAGTGTAAGTTTAAGTTGTGTTTAATTTTATGGACAAATTTTTTGTATTTTGGACGTGTGCCTAGAATGTTTGAGGTGTTGAAACTTGTAGTGAAGTGCAAAAACTAGAAACTATCACGCTATTGATGTAGCGCTTGGTGGTGCGAAGTGGACCGCCAAGCGATAGGGTAACCAGGGATGTTTCTATAGTGTGTGGTGTCTAGTGGCAAGTGATGATCGCTAGGCGATCTGCACTACAACTTCGCTCGACAGCGCTTAGGCTGCTTCAGGCGATAGTGCAGTGGTAGTGTGTGTTTGTGTTGAGTAATTCATGCCTCGTGGTGGTACTCCTTGGTTTGGGATATGCTTGCATGGATTACGAGCGAGGAGATTCGTAATGGAGTTGGGAACGCATGATTAATACGAACATGGAGGTTCGTATTGGATGTACTCTTGTGTGGGGATACGAGTGGGGAAGTTTATATGTTCCATGCTCACACTTGAGGTTGCTATGAGCAGAGAGGTTTGTAGTAGGTGTTCACGCGTGTTGGACTACGAGTGATGAGGTTCATAGAGTTGGACCACGAGCGGACAAGTTCGTGGAAGCATATGAAATCCCTATGACCATGGTTTAGTATGTGCTAATCTCATATTGTCAGGTTGATGGTTTTAAATGTTTTGCATGTTTGGAGGTGACGACCTTGGGCCAGGATATGCTTGACATTATCACAAGCGGGTATGTTCGTGATTGGTGATGGAATGTGTCATTAATATGAGCAGGGAGGTTCATATTAATGATACTTTCGTGTGAGGATACGAGCAGGGAGGTTTGTATGGTCCATGCTCACACTTGAGATTTATTGTGAACGACGAGGTTTGTAACTAGATGGATCACGCGTGTTAGACTACGACCGAGGAGGTTCGTAGAAGCAGGACTACGAGCGGCGAGGTTCATATAGGTTGGAGTGTGAGTATGACATGAATGAATAATCTAGTCTTATATGGGCCATGAGACGATTATTTCAGGATTTCTTGGGTAATAAGGGTTTAAGAACATGTATTCTGTTAAGTTAAAATGCTTTGGGGGAGGGGTATATGTTAATGTTGTGCTTTTATTTCTTTGAGTTCACCATTTTTGTTTGTGTTTGGTGATGATCGTATGACTTATAACATGGGAGCAGATGATAATCCAGGTGCTGATGGCGAGGTATAGAGACAAAGCGATGGCTACAGATTTGAGGTTTTATGAAAGACATGTGTTTTGGAACTTGTAATCTTAATTATTGATTGGTTGTGGATTTCGAACTTGTATTAAATGGTTTATGACTTAATTTTAATTGGCCGCGATTAAAGTTTTAAATTTTCTCGCATTTTGGGAATAATAATTATGTTTAAATTTTATTTTCAAATATAAATTCTTTTGTTATGTAATATCCGCCTGGGATGTTACAACTACTATGGTGATGATGGATAAATCCTTTTATTCTAAGATGGCAATCACCTTAGGTTGTTCACTTTTATCAAGGCACTTTAGCACTTTGATGTTTAGCTCCTCTTTGTCAAATTCTTTGCCCAAACCTTTAAGATGGTTGACAATGTGAGTGAACCTTTTTTGCACTACAGTTATGGACTTTCCTTGTTGCATCTTAAATAGCTCATACTCTTGTATCAAGGCATGCTTTCTTCCTCTCTTCATATCATTCATCCCCTCAAGTGTGACTTCAAGTACATCCCACATATCTTTTGCACTCTTGCATTAAGAGACCCTAAAGAACGCATCCATGTTCAATGATGATGTGATGATGTTCTTTGCAGTGCAATCATATTGAGCTCTTCTCCTTTCCTCCTTTGTCCATTGAGTCTAAGGCTTGTCCACCTGCTTATTTTCAACAACACACTTAAGAGTGTAAGGTCCATTCACAATTCCATCCCAAATACCTTGGTAATTTGATTCAATCAAAATTTTCATTCTAATTTTCCACAACTGATAGTTAATACCACTAAACATAGTTGACCTATGAATAAAAGCATCTTCGACAAAAGGAAGCTTATTTTTAGCCATTTCAATTAGATTTAACATCAAACTTGAATAACCCTCAAGAACCTTGCTCTAGATACCAATTGTTAGTAATGGAATGGTGGTTTATGCCAAGAAGAGGGGTGAATTGGCTATATAAAACTTTTTCGAAAACTTAATGCCTATGAATTAGCAAGTTAATGGACTAATGAAACATTATGGGTTGTGCGCTGTAAATGATCATTTTACTGATAAGTGTCTACATTTGTAAGAAGTGACAAATATGGATGTGCAACTGGTTGTTGGAATATTTCAAAATCAACCAAATAATCAATAGTAGTGGAAAAATTAGTCCCAAGGCAATCATAAAAGAATTGTTACCCAAAATTATCTTCTACAGATCCTTCCATGCCTCATACACATTATTTTCAGCATACCATTTATGTGCCTAAGCTTACTCCTAATACATAATAGTTAAAAGCTTTTGAAGATCCAGTTTGACAACAAGAATAATATAGGCTAACGGGAGTTAATTCTTGGCAACACAACATGGTTGATCATTTCAATAAAGCTACTATTTAGGACTTGAAAACGCATATACAACATTTGGCAACAATTGTTAATGAATTGGAACAAGTTCAAAGGCCATTCCATCAAAGCCACAATTGTTAATGAATTGGAACAAGTTCAAAGGCCATTCCATCAAAGCCACTAGTTAATTCCAAATCGTGAAATAACAAAGGTGAAGGAAGAAAGATTGTAGTCATTGAGTAAATCATATCCTATTGGTCTATCAGTTTGACTAAATGAACAATATAATTTTTTCTTTGTCTTTGAACATTACATTTCTATGTTGAATAAAAAAATAATAAACAACATCTTTGTGAATGACATTCATCTTGATTGCATTCAATCTTATGTGGAATCTGAGATTAGGAGATCCAAACATTGTGACATAAGTGTAGGGCGTTGCCTTCATCTCAACCTCAATAGATAAAGCTCATCAAACTGCATATTTTGTCTAGTTCATTCTTCTGGTTTTGTTTTCCTTTATCTTTTCTATGCAAGTTGTGTAGTCCTGCTTGAAATAGGTTTTGTTTTTCTTTTTACTATTAATTAGCAAGATTATTTTAGTCTTTGCAATCAAATTTCATTCTCTTGTTAATACTAAATTTTAGTCTAGTTTTAGTTACTAGTTTTAGGTATTCAAATTATGATTATTAGGTAATTTTATAATGTGGCCTAGATTGTACAACTTTTTTAATTTTTAATTTTTATTTTTATAACACAAACCAAAAACATATATTTTTGAAATTTTTATAAGTTTTTTAATAAAATTAAAAGTAGAAAACAAATATGCATGCATTTTTAATTTTCAATCAAGAATATTTTCAAAAGAATTTGAATCTAACCTTTTTACCTGTTGTAGCAACCTTACTTCTTTCTTTGCAGCCAAGTCAACAAAAATCACCATTTAAAATATATTTTCATCATTCCCATCAACAAACTTGATGTGTGGAGCGTGTAGCTTGAATTTAATTTCAACATCATCACGTGCATTAGGATGGTTAACCGAATCATCAATAATCCTCATAATCCTTTCTTGTGAGCGAAAATTTGCACCTGAAGTAGTTGACTCTACTGCTTTATTGTTAACCAAGATAGTTGCAGTAGTATATGCTTCAGTTGTATGTTCAAAAATTGTTGGCTCTTCAACTTCACTTGGTTCCTCCGTTGTATTATAACTAGTGCATATTTCTATTTTTAACTTGGTTTATATGCCTCGGTTATCCAAGAACCGAAGCATATAATGGCGCAGTGACATTTTTGCAATTCCAACCAACTTTTATGCCACGGTTCAGTATACACTCGGAGCAAAAAAGGATTTTCTGCTTCGGTTCTCAAAAAACTAGTGTCAAAAGAGCTTATATGTCTCGGTTATAAAGACCCGAAGCAAACAATTTGGCTAATATTTCAAAAATGCCATTGGGGATTTCATGTTTGGCCTCGGGTGGCAGCAAAACCAGTGCCAAAAAGCTTTTATGCCTTAGTTAAAAATTGAACCAAGGCCATAGCTTTTAATTAGGGTAAAAATCGAGAACCCATTTCTTTATTCTTCTTCTTCCCCGCGTTGTTTTCTCTTCTCTCTCGTTGCAACCACCTCCATTATTCTCTCTTCTCTCTTGCTGTAACCACAGTGCTGCCACTCTTCTCCGGTGAATGCTTCGACTACTCTGGCAAGGCTCTGCGGTGCCTCCTTCCCCACTTCCAACCACCGTCACGCCGCCATTTCTCCCAAGGGGTAAGATGAAAATGCATTTTTTTAAAGTTTTGTATATTTATTTTTTCAATTTAGGTTTTGTTGAGTCACGAGAATTTAAGAGCATTGGGTTTGAAATGGTGTGGGGTGTTAAGGTGTAGAAGGGTGATAGTGACACGTCAAGGCTTTTGTCCAAATCATTGTAACAACACTACAATTTCAGTAATTTTGAGCAAGTGTGCCTCATGTGAGTTGTCCTCTTATGTTCTCAATCTGTTTGTAGTAAAAGATGTTCTTCAAATGTATGTGTTGGGCTACCCTTGTGCACTCATCAAACACCTTCCACCCAAAACACCAGGGGTGGTGGGGTTGAGGATATTTTGTTGTCTGCTTTTAGATATTTATTTCACTTTTATAAATATTTTAAATTTATAATTTTTATTGTCTTTTCACTCAATAAAATCAACGTTTTAGCAAACCAACAATACTTTAAATATTCAATAGGTAATATATTTTTTTGAGGCTTTTTGTTGTTTTTGCTTTTTTTCTACTATTTTTGAACTTCTCCTGTGTTTTTTATTGTCTTTTGTAGCTCTCAAAAACATGGGTAGCATTGCATTGCATGATCTTCCATTGTCATTCGCTTTTCACACTCCCAAGTTCTTTATTATAATATTTTCCTATGATTTTGTAGTTTGTTATGTATTAGTTTTATGTTTTATATATGTGGTTAATTATTTGCTTAAATATGTTGTTTGATTTTCTTATAGTGTGAGTTAGTCTTAGTTTCTCGTTTTGAGATTCAATACGAAAATTATGTATTATCCCCGAGTTTTCATTTTGAAGAAGCTACATATTTTTTTAAATTAATATAAGGGGATACAATACTAATAATTTAAATGTACTGAATCTTGAATTGTTTGGTTAAACAGTTTAAGAAGATTAATCACTTTCTAGTAGTTTATTAGTGCATATATATTTTAATATACATATCTTAAAATTCATGAATATTTGTCAATTGTGTTTTGTATTGATCTTCGGGTGCATATTTGATTGTGGTTGACAATCACTTTCATTTCATGTATCTTTTGTCCCAACCATACCACGAACCAGGAACAGTCACACACCACATGAGTATATGGCCATTAGCAATCCTTTGGGACACATACTCCATGCTGAAGACTCTCCTATACAGTATGCAGCCATTAGTAGTCCTCTGGGCCGCATACTCCATGCTGAAGACTCCCCTATACAGTATGCGACAATTAGCAGTCCTCTAGGCCGCATACTCCATGTTGAAGACTCCACTATACAGTATGCGGCCATTAATAGTCCTCTAGGCCGCAAACTTCATGCTGGAGACTCCCCTATAAAGTATGTGGCCACTAACAACCCTCTGGACCACATACCCTGTACTAAAACCCCCTTTAATGAAGAACGCGGCCATCAACATCCCTCTTAGGCCGTCTGTTTTGCACTGAAGAACTTTTAAGTAAGCAGCCCATATCCAACCATAATCACTTAGATGGTTAGGCGGACAAGAAGTACCCAATTGCTTAGATCCACATGGTCGCATACCGTACACTACACACTCAACACAACCCCACTAACGCTTACCAATAACTTCCGAAGGACCTCTTGGTAATTTACTCGTTATCATTGGATCCAAAGGCAACTAAAAATTGTATTTGGGCCCAAAAGCCCATTCTAGGTAGGACCCATAGGTAAAAATGTATAAATAACACATTGTTCTATGCATTGATTACGCATTAAAATATTCCCCAAGCCTCTAACATCACCAGTGCTAATTGAAGCATCAAAGTGTCTTTTGCAAGAACCCATGCGTCGTCACCAGGAGCTTCATCAGAATAACAAGGCAGCCATCCGTCAACCTCGCACTCGAGCAACCCAGCGGACTTGAGGAGTACAACTTGGTCCTCTAAGAATAATTGGCGCCCATCGTGGGGCCCGAAGAGTATTTTGAAAGTCCTTGACCTACCCTGATACAATGGTGTCCACGAGAAGCAAAGTAGCAGCAGTCCCCACCAGACCCTCCACAGCCAAAATAGGGGGCGCTGGCCCCACATCCGACATATCACGCATCCTCGAAGCTCAAGCCACAATGCAGCAAGATTTCACGAAGTATAAAAAGAAGAAAGTGGACGAAATAGAGGCCTTGAGAGAGAAGAACTCCCGACTTAAGAGGAAAATTGAGGCGGACAAGGCAATGGGAGGACCTAGACTCAATCCATCTAGAGGAGAGCTTTGCACTGCTACCGAAGAGGAAAGCGAATACAAACCCACAAACCAAACGACTGGTGGCAACTACAACTCTTTTGCCTCTCGTAGAAATCGTAGGCACCCATTTGTTGATGGGATCGTAGAAACACCACTACCCCCTCAAATGGAAGGCGCCAATTGTCACTTACGACGAAACTACCGACCCAGAGGAGTTAATATCCATCTACACCAACCAGGTCGGCCTCTACTCCTCTAATGATGTTATCCTGAGCAAATTCTTCTTGGTCGCGCTTAGAGGATCAACACTAGAATGGTTCATGAGTTTACCTCCCTACACCATAGACTCCTTCAACACACTCACTTTCACCTCCACAACCCAATTCGACATCAGCTGTCAACATGACCTTACCTCGCTATCCCTCCTAAATCTCAGGAAAGAGGAAGGGGAGTCCCTCTGTATGTTCATTGATAGGTTTGGCGTAATCGCCGTGAAAATCAAGGATCTCACCCCTAACTTGATAATACATTACAGGATAATGGCACTAAAGCCTGGCCCATTCGTGGACGAACTTGCCATCCGTCCACCATTGGGGATGCAAGAGCTATGAAAGAGAGCATCAATGTTCATTAGAGTTGAGGAAATGTGACACTATCAAGATAGGATCCGAGCCCCTCCAGCCTAGATGGAGACAAAGAGGGCCAACAGGGAACCGGCGACACACGATCAGGTCCGCCCCGGAGAAAGGAAGCAAGCTAGATTCTCTAATTATGCTCCCCTCAATGCCCCCAAATCTTGCATCCTCGACGAAGTCTTACAAACAGAACTCATCCCCCCACCCAAAAGGTTTAAAAATCCGCCCAACGCTGATTTAAGCAAATATTGCCACTACCACCAAAATAACGACCATACAATAGAGGAGTGTCAAAACCCTCTGGTGCGTGCAAGCCACCTCCGACTCTATGTTAAAAACACAACTGAAGGAAATTCCAAACCTTAGTACGACAAGAATCTAAACAAAAGCTCTCAACGGAGAAATGACCAAAGCGTTAAACTAAGGGAACCCAGACGAGAACCTAGGAGGAACCAGAACATCGAACGGAGAAGAGAGGAACCACCACAAAGCGGCAGGCGCCCAGATGAGAGACCCCCTTTGCGAGGGACAATAAACACCATATCTGGAGGGTTCGTTGGGGGGTGCTCTTCTTCGTCTAGGAAGAGGCACCTAAGGGCTATCCCATCAGTCCACACTGTATCGAGGGGACCTAGGAGAAGAATGTTGCCAATTACTTTTAGCAACTTCGATTTCCAAGGAGTAGACCCCAACCAAGATGATCTCGTAGTCATAACTGTGGAGCTTTAAAACTTCACAATAAAGAAAGTATTGATTGACCAAGACAACTTCGTGGATATCATCTACTGGAAAACTTTGCAACGGCTCCAAATCCCCGCAGAGGACTTGACCCCTTATGACGAACCCATATATGGTTTCTCTGGGGAAAGAGTGCCGACACGAGGGTACATAGATCTCCATACCACCTTTGGAGAAGGAAGACAAACCAAGACTATTCTGATCCGCTACCTCGTAGTAGATGGCCACACCTCCTACAACATGTTATTGGGACGCCCCTCCTTCAATTCCCTAGGAGCCACAGTCTCCACACCACATCTCGCTCTAAAGTTCTCTTCAGCGTCAGGAGACATCCTAAGATACATGGCGATCAGAGGGCGGCCAAAGAATGTTATATGTTTGACTATCACCCCAGTGCTGGTAATTCCTAATACTGAGAAGAAGTTTGAAGTCTATTATGATGCTTCATATCAAGGTTTGGGGTGTGTATTGATGCAAGAAAGGAGACCAGTAGCATTTGCTTCTCGTTAGCTGAAGGTGCATGAGAAAAATTACCTGACTCACGACTTAGAATTAGCAGCTATTGTGTTTGCTCTTAAGTCGTGGAGGCATTATCTGTACGACTCCCAGTTTCAAGTATTTAGTGACCATAAAAGCCTGAAATACCTATTTGATCAAAAGGAGCTAAATATGTGACAACGTAGGTGGATGGAGTTCCTGAAGGACTACGACTTTGAATTGCTCTATCACCTGGGCAAGGCAAATGTTGTAGCCCACACTTTAAGTCAAAACAATATGCACATGTCTTGCATGATGATAAAGGAGTTGGGGTTGATTGAAAAACTCTGCATATGAATCTAAGAATGTAGTTTGGGCAAGACTTCATACAATGCAGCTTGTTGAAAGTCACTAATGAGTTTTTGAATGAAATATGTGTCGCTTAGGGACAAGATATGGAATTACAACAGTTTATAGGATGGTTGGGTACAGATAAGGGGAAAGATTATCAGATGGTAGCAGACGGCATTCTACGCTTTAAAGGTAGAGTGTGCGTACCTGGAGGACTTTATTCAGGAGACAAATTTTGAAGGAAGGCCATCAGAGTCGTCTTAGCATACATCCAAGTATAACTAAGATGTATAAGGATTTGAAGAAGTCCTTCTAGTGGAATGGAATGAAGACGGATGTAGCAGACTTTGTTGTTTAATGTTTTGTATGTCAAAAGGCGAAAATTGAACATCAAAGGCCGGGAGGTACACTGCAACCACTGGACGTACCTCAATGGAAGTGGGACAATATCTCTATGGATTTTGTGACGCATCTACCGAGGTCGACAAAAGGCCATGATACAGTCTGGGTAATAGTAGACAAACTAACAAAGTGTGCACATTTCTCGCCTATGAATCAAAAGCGGTCGATGGACAAGCTAGTAGAGTTGTATGTGCGAGAAGTGTTGACGTTACATGGAGTACTAGAAAACATAGTGTCAGATCGGGATCCTAGATTCACCTCACGGTTTTGGCAATCATTGCAAGCTGCATTGGGTACAAAGTTGACAATGAGCTCAGCTTATCACCCTCAGACGGATGGCTAGTCTAAGCGGACCATCCAATCTCTAGAAGATTTATTGAGGTCATGTGTGCTAGACCACTTGAGAAACTGGAATGAAGTATTACCCTTGGTGTAATTCACATACAATAATAGTTACCACTCTAGTATTGGCATGGCGCCCTATGAAGCACTGTATGGAAGAAGGTGTAGAACTCCATTGTGTTGGTATCAAGATGGTGAAGCTTTTGTACTTGGGCCTAAGTTTCTGCAACAGAAGACTAGTAAAGTCACATTAATCCAGGATCGGATGTGAGCCACCCAGAGTCGGCAGAAGTCTTATGCCGATAAGAGAAGACAACCATTGGAGTTTGAGGAAGGAGACCATGTATTTCTCCGAGTTACTCCAACCACGGGCATCGAAAGGGTTCTTAAATTAAGGAAGTTGACTCCGAGATTTATAGGACCTTTTCAGATTACACGAAGGATTGGAACAACGACATATGAGATTTCATTACCACCTCACCTAGCCAACTTGCATAACGTGTTCCATATCTCGCAAATGAGGAAATACATTGCAAGTCTGGATCATGTGTTAGAATCATATGAGGTGCAAGTGCGAGAGGATCTGACCATGCCAGTCGGACCGGTTCGTATATTGGATGCTCAAGTCAAGCAACTAAGGGGCAAGGAGATAAGGACAGTGAAGGTGCTTTGGGATGAGATGACGTGGGAGATGGAGGATCTCATGAGAAGGTCTTATCCTCACTTGTTTCCTAGTAGGTTCTATTTTTGAGGACGAAAATTCTTTTAAGGTGGGGGGAATGTAAGATCCGTGGAAATTAAATTTTAATTAGTATAACGTGGAAAAGTACTAGCTCAAATGGTTGAGAGTACTTGGTTGTGTTCAAAGTCCTATGTATGCCAATTGTGTGTATTTGATTTATTATTATTTTGATAATATACTTGAATCTGTTGAGTGATAGTATAATCATAGAGTTATGATAATTATAAAAAAAACATGAGTTGGTTAAATGGTTGTGTGTGGATTTGACATTGGAATGGTCACAGGTTTAAACCTTGATAGACATGAATTAAACTTTTTTTTTATTAGAATCAGCTTTGGCTTGAATATGAAAGGACAGAGAAAACCCTAGCAGAAGGGGCAGCCAAGAGGGGCTGAAAAACCATTATATAATGGTCCTTGAATAGAAATTAAATCCACCATAAACCTATTTTCGTTTTAGCACTTAAACCATAATTAAGACACCTAATAAAGGCCAATTTGAGGTGAGGAGAATGGTTTCTGTAGTGTGTTATTTTAATTTTGAGGGAAGAACGAAATTAGAGAGAGTGACTGGCAATTTTAGGTGCATAAGAAGTTGGATTGGGAGAAAGTTGGAGGCAAAGTTGAGTGAGCAAAGGAACACTCATTTTTCCAATTTTACGCAAGAATTTCAGGTTAGAGGAAGTTGTCTTGTGTGTGAAAAATTACATGTGTTTTGCTTTTGCGTTCTTGTCCTTCTCAATTGAATTCTATATGATATGAATTTCGTAGTATATGTGATGTGATTGAGAATTGGTTGGTTTGATGTTGTGTGCAAAGCCCTTTTTATGCTTTATATGATTAGGATGAGGGTTTTTTGAATTGAATGGTCATTGTTGATTAAATCCCTAGTTTTGGTAGTTCAAATGGATATAAGACATGTTTATGAGGTTTGCTTGCCATTATTTATGCTTGGTAATGATTGAGTTGTGTTTTGGTCTGGTTTTGGTGGTTTGTGTGCGTGAACAGAGACGAAACTCTGCTATTTTCACCTAAGCGAGTCACTCTCGCCTAAGCGAAAGTTGTAGAAACTCATCCCTACTTTGGTTCGAGCATCTCGCTTAGGCGACCAAATTCTGTGTTGAGCGACACGTTCTCTCGTTCAGGCGAGAATGGCTCGCCCAAGCGAGGTCGCGATGAGACCTATGCGTGTTACATTCGCATCCTCGTCCAGGCGAGGGGTTGTGTGTTTGAGCGAACGAGGGTCTCGCTCAGGCGAGAAGGTCTCGCCTAAGCGAAAGCTCGTGGTGAGCCCATATTTTCCACTCGCTCAAGCGAGGAAGTCCAACTTGAGCGAGCAGATGCACTAGCTTGGGCAAAGACCCCTGGCTTAAGCGAGAATGGTGAGAATTCATGCTTGTGTTTATTGTTTGCACGAGTTTGCTTGGTGTTTCCTACATGATATGAATTATATGCATGTGTTTATGGTGTTTGGGCTTGAAGGACTAAGTCCATAGGATCTGGGATGTGCTTGGCTTGAGTTACGAGCGAGGAGTTCGTGATGGGTGGGCCGCATGCGGAAGGTGAACGGTTTAGTTCACCGGAGGTACTCTCGTTGGGATGACTGAGCAAGGGAGTTAATCTCATGCTCAACTTGAGAATGCTATAAGCGAGGGAGTTCATAGTAGGAAAGGCGGGTATACATGTTCGGGTCCGAGCGAGGAGTTTGGATGACGGGCGAGAGAATCCGTGAAGCAGGACTACGAGCAGGATAGGCTTGTAGGTAGGACCACTAGCGAGGAGGGTCATCAAAAGCACATGAAGTCCCAAGATTTAGAGTGCATGCATGAAGTCATAATAATTATGAGTGTGGGAAAGTGGGTGTTTTGTGAAATAATAAATATTTATGATTTGTCGGGTGGGTGTATTTCATATTTATTTATACCTATGTGCATAGCTCACCCTATCTGTTTGTGTGTGGTGATGATCGGGTAACTTGTTATCCGGGAGTAGATGATGTTTTAGGTGAGCCAGGAGATGCTTAGTGGCAGAGAGTGGGAGCTCAATACATGGGGATTTTCTAAGACTGTTATTAAATTTTCCTGTAATTTGACTTATAGAATTTTACTGTTTTGACCTTTAAAATTGTAAAGGTGACTTTTGGATATTTTGACTATTAGTAGTGTATTATTAAACTTTAAAGTGTTAAAATTTCCCGCGTTTTTGGGAAATGGATTAATAATAAATGAGATATTAATTATATAAATTGTTATTTTTTTTTTTGTTTTAAGTAATATCCTACCGGGATGTTAGATTTTCCACCCGCTAGAACTCGCACACGAAAGAAGTCGTCCTTAAATTTCTTAAACGACCGCGTAAACCCATCCAACAAACTAATATTGGGTCTACCAATCAACGAAAGCCACGATATAGGATCCCTCGGACGCATGAGTTCTGGATAAAGAAAGCTTGCAGGAGTCAGCGACAAATACCTTACAAATCAAACTAAAAGCCTGCAAGCTACCCCAATTATTCAGATGAAGCTGAGTAGGTGCCACATTAAGCATACGAAGAACCCCTATGGTAAACTCATCAAACGACAATCGCACATGAAGCTTCATAAACATGCAGGCATACATATAAAAGAAGTCATCCTCCAACCCCTCATGTTCGTGGCAGACGGTCTCAACACCACTTACCCGCTCAATCGAAACCACACTTAGGTCAGCCCCCCTCTCGAACAAATAAACACTACTTAACCAAGATCGCAGTAGGCGAGACCACCTATATTTCGAAAAATAGGTCTGGATGCCCTCAGCAAACCACTCATGCCCATCCCTCTTTGGCCAAAGCGATTCGGCATGCTCACTAGCCGTATCCTCACATATTTCTCTCTCAGTTTCAATATGCAAAGACTTGGAAAAGGTACTGAAAAATTCCAACCTAAGACCCCCAAAACTAGCACCAGAGTCATCGGAATCGGAACCACTAGAAGAAGTTGACATACCTTAGCAATCGGCAAAACACAAAGCAACAAAACCACACAAAACTCGGAGAATTCCACAAAAGCTTTAGAAACGAAAATATGATTAAGTTCAAATAAGGGAGATCATATTTAAAGACCCTGTTTAGGACCCTTCAACTTCACCTAACCATTTCAAAAGCCCAAGGCTCAACCACCACAAAACGCTTTGGAAAGCGCGCTCTGACAACACAGTACCACCAATGGTCACATTAATTCAACGCACCTGACATTGCATCAGCTGTCAAAACCCTGCCTGCGGCATACCATCAAACTAAAAGCCACATATCCGCATACCCTAATCCAAATATAGCGGCCCAAAACGCGTAAAAACAAATCATAGCAGCCCAAAACACGTAAAAACGAAAACAAAACATAGCGGCCTAAAACACGTAAAAACAAAAGATAGCGGCACAAAACATGTAAAAACCAAAACAAAACATAGCGGCCCAAAACGTGTAAAAACAACACATAACGACCTAAAACACGTAAAAATCAAAACAACATAGCGACCAAAAGTCATGCAAACATAGCGGCCCTAGAAGCACACAAACATACCGGCCTAAAACCAACAAAAGAACTCAACAGTAAGACAGACACAATAAGTCTATACGTCATTATGCTCCTAAAGATTGGGGGGCTGGTATGTCCATAGGATATACAACCAAATGCCATAAATGAAAATTGCAAACACACAAGCAAAGCGACAATACGAATTTAAGGGCCAAGCACTCACGACAAGTTTATATGTCACTACGCTCCTCAAGACTAGGAGACTGATGTCCCAACCACACCACGAACTAGGAACAACCACACACCGCGTGAGTATACAGCCATTAGTAGTCCTCTACGCCGCATACTCCATGCTAAAGATTCCCCTATACAGTATGCGGCCATTAGTAGTCCTCTAGGCTGCATATTCCATGCTGAAGACTCCCATATACAGTATGCAACCATTAGAAGTCCTTTGGGCCGCATACTCCATGTTGAAGACTGCCCTATACAGTATGCGGCCATTAGTAATCCTTTAGGCCGCATACTCCATGTTGGAGACTCCCCTATACAATATGCGGCCACTAACAACCCTCTGGACCGCATACCCTATACTAAAACCCCCTTTAATGAAGAACGTGACCATCAACATCCCTCTTAGGCCGCCTGCTTCGCATTGAAGAACCCTTAGAGTAAGCAGCCCATATCCAACCATAATCACTTAGATGGTTAGGCGGACAAGAAGAACCCAACCACTCAGATCCACAAGGCCGCATACCGAACACTACACACTAACACAATCCTACTGATGCTTACCAGTAACTTCCGAAGGACCTCTTGGTAATTTACTCGTTATCACTAGACATAAAGGCAACTAAAAAGGTATTTGGGCCCAAAAGCCCATTCTAGGTAGGACCCACAGGTAAAAAGGTATAAATAGCACACTATTCTATGCATTGATTACGCATTAAAATATTCCCTGAGACTCTAACATCACGAGTGCTATTTTAAGCGTCGAAGTGTCTTTTGCAAGAACCCCTATGTCGTCACTAAGAGCTTCATCGGAGTAACAAGGCAACCATCCATCAACCCCGCACCAAAGCAACCCAGCGGACTTGACAAGTACAACTTGGTCCCCTAAGAACATTTGTAAGACTAATGCGACATGCTGGCAAAATTTTGTGAAATTTAAGATATGTATTTTAAAAGTAATATGTACCAATAAAATAAAGAAAGTGAATCTTCTTGAATGGGATAGGGTCACACCTTGATTACACAAGTGACGTGAGCATTGATTCAAAGATTACTGAAATTGTTCACGGAATTTCAGCATACATACGTATGGATTGAGATTGGATTAATTAACCATGCATCAATGTTGAGTATGAAAATGGAGTAGAATAATTTATACAATTTGTGCAAAGTTATGAGTGTAGAAGTGATGATAAGGTGAAATTTAGATGTCCTTGTGTCAATTGTTTGAATGGCTAGAAAATGGTTCTTTTTCATAGAGCCAAGGTTAGGTCCATTTTGGGTGCAAGGAAGAACTTTAAGAGTTCTTTTAGTGCAGGACCTCTAAAGCATGAATGCATGTGTTTCCCTTTCCTTTCACGCTGTAAAATCAAGTTTCTGGGTTTCTGCGCAGAAACTGCCTCGTAGTGTTCTTGACCCACCAGGCGGACACATACTTTTTGAACCAAGTTTCCAGGTTTGCCTAGAAACTGCCTAGTGGCAATGAACGTCTACCAAATGACACGAACTAGCCAAGTTTGTTTCTGCACTTTTATGGGTTCTGATGGAATCTTGGATTTTTTACGAGGTTCATGTACTGATGAAGGATTATCTTGTTCCTTTTTAAGATTATTGAATATGGTGTGAGTTGATTAAGAAAGCTAAGTGAAATTCCCACTGGACATTAAGATAGCAAGCTATCTAGATGTGAAGGTTCCTTTCACAAAGCTCAAGAGAAGAAGATGATGGATTGATTCAAAACAAAAAGGAAATGGAAAGCACATAAACCATAGAAAACAAAGAACAATTAAAGGAAGAAGAAAACATAAAATGGAAAGGAAAGGAATGGTAAAAATCTGAGAAGCACGCCACTACAAGGCTAGGCTAGAAGCCATGGCAACCTTGAAGATGAGTGGATATGTGCCGCCACTTGCTATGCAAGATAAGGCTTAAAAGTATTCACTCCCAAGGGAGGAAACTCTCA
>Ga0214543_1002877_pt1 | contig 33853 bp, 15 predicted proteins | sample CNSS2metaG_FD_160094 | JGI IMG/M metagenome (GOLD analysis project Ga0214543, IMG submission 160094) | Root nodule microbial communities from cowpea collected in UCLA plant growth center, Los Angeles, California, USA - CNSS2 | ecosystem: Host-associated > Plants > Roots > Nodule | place: USA... | reverse complement strand
ATGATTGAAACTGATCTCAATTTTCAATGCGCATGGCTCCCATTATAAATTCTTGAGAAATCGAATTAATAAAACCATAATACGAAAAGTATTAAATATATATTTGAAATTTGTCAAAATGTCAGCCAAATACAAACTTGATCAAATAAACTTGAATGCGGGGTGCTTGAGAATAAATTTTTATAGGATATAAATGTAATCAATTTAATTGTTTATAATTTGATACTATATATTTGTAACTATAAATATTAAATTTCAAATAAATTTAGTATTATTAACGCATATATATAAATTTTAAAATATGTATTATTTATGAAAGTAAAATTGGTTAGGATGGATAAAGTGGACTCTAACCTACAAATAATACAAATATGTAGTAGTATAGTATTATAAGTTAATAGAGGATGAAGATCAATAAATATTCTCTTTTGGTCTTCCAAGAAAAAGAAGAGACACCGTCAATACAAAATAACCATAACCAGGAAATGACAATTGTTCTTAGAAAGTAAAATACCTTATCACGGTCTTTGAATTCCAACTTATTTCTTTGAGACTTTGCATAAAATGTGTTAGAATGTGAATAACATAATATAGTTACAGACGAGTACGGTGAGATGAATTAAGTGACTAATGAATTGTATGTAACTATGAGATGAGCAAAATCAAATCTTATAGCAAGATACTAAGAAAATGTTTCAAAGCTTCTAAATCTTTCATGTTAAAGCACAGTTAAGATAAAATTTAAAATTAGTAATAACTATAGAATCATTTTTAAAACTGATTAAATCATCAATATAAATATGAAGAATCATACTATGTCGTTCAAGAAAGAACAAGTAATCTACATAGAATTAAACAAAATGTTTATAAAAGTAATTAAATTAAATAAAAATAATTAAAGTTCAATTATTATATGAATGAGAGATCTCTGTTAGATATTGGTGGGTTTACATATATAGGGTTTAAATTGGGTGAGGTTATATATAAGGGAAGTTTTTAGACTGCTGAATTTAATTCATGATAATAAGTTATACACATGCATGTATTATGTCTTTTATTTTAAGCTAATGGTTTTTCTTTTCATTACCTAAGGGTATATTTTTCCAACTATTCTATAAAGTTGTTGAACTAGAGAAATTTTATAAGAAAACAGTCTTGTAATTGTTACATCATGTTTGTGCTTAAATATGCTTATTTTGATCTGATGAGTCCATTTATGATAACTTAACTCCCAAACACCAATGATATTCTAGGTTGTTATTTTCAACATAGTATTAAAATAAGTTCAATCATTGGCAGGTTAAGGGGATGGGTTGGATTGATTTATTTTTTAGAAGGAGTCTTCTAGAAAGCAAGATCTTAAAGGACAAAAAAGGAGATTTAAAAAAAGGATGCATGACAAAAACTCAATGCATTTATAAACAAAGACACTTGGAGACACAAGAAGCATCCCAAAAGTAATGATTGAAGAAAATAAATGAATGTGAAAACAATCTCTAAGCAATACTCACTATACGTGTGGCTGAAAGTGACCACAAGTGTAAGGTGAAATATTGCATATTTCATTTCATCCATAGTTGTCACCCATAATTTTTTCAGTATTCTAAGAATGGCAATGTATCTATTTAGAAATGTGGTGTGTGATTCTCTTAGAAATTTTTGTGATATGTTAATGTGAACTCTTTTTCGAATTTTCTTGAACTTCCTCAGACTTGACTACACCTAGGTTGTGAGCTTCCATGTCATGTGGGCAAGCCGTCCATAGTTTGACAAAAAAAAATGTTAAAGCTATAATAGAACTTGTCATGATTGTGACTCATTTACATTCTTATCCTATATAAACTTGTTCCACTATTAATATTGAATACTCATATTATTAATGTGTTTTTGTTATATACAAAAAGATTTATCATTAGATTATGATAAATTTTTAATATCATACTTGAAGTTTTTTTTTCAAGATCTTAGAACATGGAAAAATAATTAATAGTGAGAAATACTTGAATTAAATTTCATATGTACATTTTATGCAACATATTTTGAATCCCACAATAATATCAATACCTTTCATGTATTTGGTAATATCAATTGGGAAAATCCTAGAAAACTATTGTTGGACAACATGATACAAAAAATAAGAAAGAAATTAACACATTGGAAGGGCAAGCAATTAACATCTGCCGGAAAGGTATGCTTGATTAAATTCGTTATTACTGCTCTACTATATTATTTTTGTTTCTCTTCAAAGCTCCAAAAGCAATGGCAAAGGAAATTAGGAAAATTCAAAGACAACTTTTGTAGGTATGGAGAACACAATCGAAAATAGCATGAGTGAAATGGTCAATAATTTGTAAACCTAAAGAATTATGAGGATTAGAGATAAAAGATTTATAAAGTTTTAACAAAATATACTTGTAAAGTGGAAATGGAGATATACAACAGAAAACACAGGTTTGTGGAAGAGTATATTAGAATCTAAATATGAAGATTAGAGAGTATATTAGATTATATGGTGGAAGGATTTGAAAAAAACTTTGTGGGGTAGAGATTGGGAAACATGATTTCACATATCAATCAAATTTTGGCATGATACATGGAATATTATGCTTTGTTTAAAAAATACCCTAGACTATATAATAATCCAAATCTTAATATGGCAACAATTTTAGATACATGGATTGGAATAATAATGAATGCAAATGGAAATTAGAGTGGAGGAGGGAATGATTTGAGTGAGATTTGTTTCAAGTTGAATCATACAGGAATGAATTAATAAGGTATTTATCAAAAATACAGGGTCAAGACTATTGGATATGAATGTGAGAAGACACAAATGCATATACAGTCAAATTTGGATACAAAATATTATAAAATAATATAACCAGAGAAACTAACAATTTTTTTTAGTTACAATGGAGAATAAATGCAATCCCTAATGTAAAACACTTTGTATGGAGAATGAGCTAAAATAGAATTGTAATCAAGGATAACCTTGACCACAGGAGAATAATGGTACCGTATAATACATGTGTGTTTGTAGAAAACAAGGTGAAACTATCTAACATTTGTTTTTAAATTGTAAAGTGTCTACCATGGTTTGGAAGTATGTAATAAGTGGATAGGTCTTAAGACAATTCAACATAATTATATCACACAACACTTCCATCAGTTCTATATGCTTGAGATGAATAATAATAGAAACATTTTCTGAAAAACTATGTGGATGACAATAATGTGATGTTTAGGAATGCCATCACATTGATGGATAGGAAATATATAAAACTGCTCAATTGAAATCTTGAGCATGGATTAGAAATAAATTTTAAAATGGTAAGTTCTCATTCTGATTGGTGCATTTGTCCAATGACATGCATTATAAGAATACAAAAGTGAAGGATTGAATTTATGTGTTGCATTGTTTTGATTTGCTTATAATATACATAATGTATGACGGAAGAATATTAGTTGTTGTTGGTCTTTTATTTTTGATGTGCAGTACAAAAGCTTATGATCCCACCTAACATATAAAGTACAAGAAAGTAGGGAGATTTGAAGTACTAATAAAGAGCAATCGAAGAGACAAAGAAAATATTCCTTTTCTTATTCAATTTTTGTATATGTTCAATTTGTAAGTTTTTGAATAGGTTTCTCTTGAATTTGTTTAGATGGACATATATATAGATTTTTTATGAAGCATCATTTATCGTTTGTATTATGCAGTTTATTTACAATGTATCTATTGAAAAAAAAAAAACTAATTTGTTGCAAGAATGAAAATCAAGTCATTAACATATTCACAACAAATATAGTCATCTTTGAAAGTTGAAAGAGCTGTTTTATATCATGACTTCAAATTGATACAAGTATATACCAATCTAGAAAATGATCGTTAAAATAATAATTTATTTAATATAATATATTGAACTGGATATTATTAGTCTAATGATCGAGAGGTTACTATGCTGCACAATATTGTTCTATAATACATGTGAGAGTATTTTGTTTTATCTATATTTTTTCAATTTTTTTAGTAGGTAAACTTAGTGTTTTCTTAAAATATTTATGATTTTGTAATGTATCTATTTTAAAGGTTATATTATGAAGGAAATATATAAAAAAAAATAGAGTAAATCTTTTATAAAAAATACTATGGTTTCTACTGACATAAAGTAACCATCAATATGTCTTGTTTTTTTATAAGTTTGTATTCTGAAGTTTGATATATAAACATGTAGTAAAAAAAAATTTAAAAAAAAAAAAAAAAAAAACAGCTGTTTAAGTAGATTTTTTAATCTCCCAACACTAATTCTTCCAATTCTGACAAAGAGACAGTACAGTAAAAAAAAAAAAACTCTGCTTTCCATCATTGTTATCCGATATTACCTTAAATATATCTGTTTTAGAATTTTGATGAAATCAGTAAATATAAATTAAAGTAATTTGTAATTTGTAATTTAAAAAAAAAATGAAGTTCGGTGTCTGTCCTGTCTGGACAACTCTCATCTCATAAATTGATTTTAATGGTGTTTGTTCCTGTGTAGGTTTGATTGGAATGACTTCAAACAGATATGTGTTGCCGATCCCTCTATTTTTCTTCTGGTGTTCACCTTTTTCAAGGATTTGGTATGGGTCTTCGGGATTCTCAAATCAAACAAAAACATTGGGTAGAGATTCTTAAATAATAACAATACTTTTTGATATCATAAAAAAAACATATAAATTCAAATTTGATACTGGATACAATGTTAAATTACACTCCAATTTATATTTTAAGACAGTAAAAGAATTTAGAATTTAGTTTAGATTTGTTTGAAAGAAGAAGCCCAATGACCAAACACAATAATGTTAGAAGTGAAATGGTGTATGTGCAGAGGACAACTGTTCCCTCTTGCCAATTTTGTAATCACAAAGTCACAAATGTCACCGCTACTGTAATTAAAATTGAAAGCAAATAGGACCCTTTCATGGCGTGAAAAATAAAAAAAAAAAAGGTGAGAGCCTGCGGTCCACTGCATGTGAATGGCATTTGGAATATACAGACGACATGACAAGTGCAAGGATGGGTTTCTAGCAAATCTACAAAATGTTTCACAGATGATGTCCACGTCTTGCTCCTTCTAAAGTCACCTTTCTCACTCATTATTCCATCTTCAATGAATGGTTCTTTTCCTATCAAAAATATATAGTTACTTCACTGGGGTTCCAACAACGTGACTTGTCTCCTCTCGCAATATTTAACATGTCCACATTCCGGGAATGTCGATCCCTGCGCAAAACGTTGCTTATTAGAATCGATTCTCATCACTAGATTAAGACAGGTAATTAACTACCACCGTGCTTAGCAACAAATCAAGTTAGTTAGTACCTACTCCTGATTTTCGGGTTTCGACTTTGTTGTCTGTCACATTATATAATAATGTGTTTGACAATTGTTACTCCTTGTTACCTGTTATTACCCTCTTTTTTGGTGTAACAAAACAAAGTGGTTGAGTGATGAAGCATGACTAGTCAAAATCTAACGTTGTTTCTTTTTGGGTACAACGAATCTGATCAGATTTAAGTACATCGATATTTCAACCTCAGTTAAAGTAGATTGCAGAAAGAGGGTTAACATAGATGATGGGTCAAAACATGCTCAGCTTTCCACTTTTGTAGTGAGATTTTCTGTTCTTGAATCTTCTCTGGTGTCTCTCTGGATCGGCAGAGCAATTAACTGTTCCACCACCGAGTGTCATGAAGAAGAGTTCTTCATCTTCTTTCCAGAACTTGGGTTCTTTCCCAAGTCCAGGGGCACCGTATTACAGAGAGAGAAACGTTGGGAGCCAAAAGGGGTGGAGTTCAGAGAGAGTTTCAAAGGCTTCAAGCAGCAGCGGCATCAGTAGAAGACACACTATGGCAGGGTTGATAACACCTTTCGGTGGTGGAAGAACAATGCCCTCCAAATGGGATGAGGCTGAGAGGTGGATTTCTAGTCCAGCTTCGGCTTATGCCGAGAGCAGAAGCTCGCATGCACAACTTCAGCGCAGACCCAAGTCAATAAGTGGCCCAATTGTGCCTCCCGGAGTAGCTGCTTTCTATTCAAATTACTCACCTGTGGTTCCTCTGCGCCAAGGGTTGGTTGTCAGAAACTTGGTAGTGGGTTCTCCCTTCTCAACTGGGGTGTTGGCACCTGTTGCTGTTTCTGTTCACCATTATGATCCACATGATGCCACTGTTTTTGGTTATGACATGGACAATGGGATGCAGTTTTCCACTTCTGTGCTCAACGACAATGGTGTGGTGCTTTCTTCATTGTCCACTGCACCCACCACGTGTTCTCAACTGCCTTGTGACCAGTCATCTCCTATCTCCCAAGGTAAATAGATACAGATCACATTGCCCAACAAGACAAATTCATTCATAAACCAAATATACAATGTTTTTAGTTGCTGTAACTAGGGCTTTAGGTCTTTGGTAAGACATCCTGGGTTTCGAAGTCTTTTCTGTTACCAGTACTTGTTGGCATAGGAGAATCTACATGTTTAAAACTATTCTATTGTTTTAATTTACAGATGAGAAACATGATGAAACGATGAATGAGGAAAATGAAGCATCTAATTTGTCAAGATGTGACAAAGGTACTCAAATGAGCCCTGTAGAGGCAGAGAATGATGCACATTCATCTCCTGTGTCTTCTGCTGCCACTTCAGCTGTGGATCAACAAGAATGCCATTCTCCTAAATTAGAGGTCAGAGATGTGCAAGTTGACAGTCAAGCTACTATTATCAGATGGTCCAAGAGGCACGCAACCAAATTGGCCAAAAAAGACTTACTGCACAGCAAAGACTCGAGAGAGATTAGTGCACAAGCCCAGGCTTCATGTTGGGAAATTGACGAGCCAAACATAGACACTTCCAAGTATCTTACTTAAATACTGAAAACCATATATTTTAAAACTCATATTACATTAGTCACTTTGGTTCCTTGGCTAAAGGGTAGCAGCAGAACAATTTCTGGATATAGAATCAGTTTGGAGGCTGCAAATGAATGCTTTTCGGTTCCTTAAGTTTATCTTGGGCATGATCTTTGAATCTCTTCAATATACAGAGAGCAAAATGCATATGATGCTATTGTTTTACTCATGCATTTATCCATAAATTTCTGCTTTGGCGCAGGTTAAAGAGAGAGGAAGCCAAAATCATTGCATGGGAGAATTTGCAGAAAGCAAAGGCTGAAACTTCTATAAGGAAACTTGAGGTTTTTTCTGTTCATCTCAATTAGTATATGGTAGTTTATTATGCCATGTTTGTATGGAGTCCAACACAAATTCGTATTTATATTATCATTGGTGAAAGCAAGATATTGAATTTATTGAAGGAGGTTGCTATATTTCGGTCTATATGATAGAGCGGATAAAAGTGTATATATAGTACAACAACTTAATCTGTTCTAACCATGATAATAATTGGCACAGATGAAATTAGAAAAGAAGAGATCTTCATCAATGGATAAGATTCTAAACAAGTTGCGAAGAGCACAGTTGAAAGCTGAAAATATGAGAAGTTCAATTCCTGAACAACAGGGCAAAGAGGTTTCCAAATGCAGAGTATTTTCGTTCTCCAAATATGCACCGATATGGTCTCCAAGCAGCTGCTTCGGCAGCAATGCTCAGTGATCGATCCCATGTAAAATCCTAAGTTATGAAGGTTTTGACCAGTTTTTAAAAGAATATATTCTACATTGGCTTGATGAGAATTTGATGGAATTCATTGTCATGTGTTAGAAAGCCTTACACCATTATTTGGACCTAGGTACCTAGGTTCCTATGTATTCTGTGTAAATAAAAACCAGTGGTCGCGACCAACTTTGTTTTTTCAATTTTTTACTGCAGGCAGAATTATCACATGATTCAGAATTGTGTAGGTAAGTTAATATTTACACAACCTTTAGTTAGGTTTTTTTAACTCTCTTGAAAGTTGTTTGATTGCTTTGGACCTTAATGGCTTCATTGTGATATAGTTCTTAAAAAAACATTTAGGTGAACTAATGTGTATACAAGTTACCCTTCACCTATACGAGATTTTGAACTTACCAGAACATGATTCTTGGGGTAACATCTATATTATATTCAACTGTATGTCAAGGAGCTTCCATAACAAATAGTAACATCAGTGATCACCTTAAAAAGAAAATTAGTTTATGCAATAATTTACAGAAGTTATAACAAATAACGTATATAAATTAGGAATGTCACGCTGCAGTAATAGTCTTTTTGTCAAAAGAATATTTAGTAATAGTTGAAGGGTCACGAACCGCTTTAAATGGAGTGATACCAATATTAGACTGAAATGCAATATGGTACCAATATTGAATTATAAACAGTGAAGCATCTTAAATACATCTTCTCCAAACAATGAAACAATGATTGAGTGCTTCAGATTGGCCAATCATCTTATTCCCATCATGCACCACCATCGACTTTCATCATCACCACATCCTTGAAATACTCATCCATTAGAAAAACCTTGGATATGGTCCACAATGCATTGAACCCTCACCCATCGAAAAACCTCACACACGCTACTGAAACTTAGGCAGCAGATCCACAACCACTTACTAGTCCCTCCTCTCCTCGTACTGTTATGAACCAATATGGCTCCAAGTAGCTTTAAACATAGTATGTCATGACTTGCTCATAGACTTCATCATGACACTTGGAGTAGCAGGACCATAAATATTGACATTAGTTATTTTGAATGTTCTATTCTTGGAACTTTTATGCTGTGTTTGCTTTAGGGGATTAATTGTTGGTGATAATGAATTAAGAGATGATTTGAGCCTTTTTTTCACTCCATATGAGGGTGAGATAAGGTAATCATTTGCGGGATGAGATGATTTTTTAATTCTGCATGGTTGGAACTGATTTGAATGGATATTATTTGTAAATATCATTTTATTCTCAATTAAAAAGTCATACTTTCACTTGGAACGAAAAGACTCAGAGAAAAAGGAATTCGATCCCTTCCCTTGGAATCGATTCACAACAGCTTGGAACCAATCTACGAGACTTGGAACCCAACTTGGAACCAATCCAAGAGACCTTGGAACCGATCCAATGATAAAGGATCTTATTCCCATCTTTAGAGAAGCAATCCAATGCACCTTGTGAGAGTGGATTCTATTTGCTTTGATCCACACATGGATTACCAAAAAAAAGTTATTTTATATATATCATTTTTATATTTATTAAAACATTTTTTTAATCTTAATTTTATTAAGGATATTTTGGTAATTTTAATTTTATATCTATTAAAACATTTTTTAATCTATCACATCAATCAAATTACATACAAATTTTTACAAACTTTATTTCCAAACTCACTCACCGTTACCTCTAAAACCCGTAAAAAAAAAAAAAACAACACACACTTTACTCTCAAATCCACTCAAATTTATTCATTCATTCTCCCTTAAATTCATCCGTTAAAGTGAACAATTCACTGATAGGGTACAAATTGTCTATGTAAGACTTCAACATAATGCATCATATTATAATGAAAACATATCCTTTTCACTTATTCCTTATACTTTGAATTGATGTAATAGATAGTAAACTAACTCTAATAGTAATGTAGTATTGGTTATTTAGTGATTACTATTAAAACCAGTTATATATTACATTAGTTTAAAATAAATTGATATAATTAAATAAGTAATTCTAGTAATAATTAATGTAATAAATGCCGATTTATTTTCGCAGGTATAACTTTTATTTATTCTTACATCTATCATTTTCAGAGTCTATTGATTATATATGGACCATGTAATTATTCCATTCTTAGATTCTTAGACAGAAAAGAAAAAAAAAAGAAGTTTACAAATTAAGTACCAATCAATCCAAATGTAAGGGAATTCCCAGGCGGGTAATATTAACGTAATCCTGAGTACCATGGGCTGGTATACCTGCGGGAAGAACTAAGCCCAAAACCCTAACAAATCTTAAAAGCCATCCTTCTTCGTATTCATCTCCATATTTATACACAATAGTGAAGCTCCTTATAAGTTCCCACAAAGCATTAATCTTCATCGGTATCATAGCTTTCCACGAGAAGTAATTTTTGTTCGGCTCCTCTTCCACTTTCTACATTAATAATTTTGTCGACCAATTATCAACTTATAAAACATCTCTTTACATTTATATAAAATATTCCAGAAAAATACAAGTTGATGACAATCACCTATATATATTACCTTGCCGTTATAGCTGCTGTCATAATATAGACATGATCCAAAGTGCTCGAATTTCAAGATGCCATCATCGAAGGGCAACCTAGGAACAATGTCGTTGCAGTAAACAAACCTGGAATACTTGATGCCATAATGTTTCAAGTTTTTATCCATGTAACTTGCAAATGTTTTATTTCCAACTCTAGGTTGTCCAAACGTGTACACCCCTTCGAGTCTTTCCAGCAGAAATGTTTCGTCATGCAGCATCAGCATTGCCGGAAACAGAATTGCAAGAGCTCCACCAAGACTATGACCCGTCAAACTAAACTTCGCTTTGTCATTTCCACTCAAATGCTTCTTCAGTAAATCCCTGATCGAGTAATATGCACGTGGACGCTTCTCGTCGGTTTCGATTTCCTTAGGCCATATCAACTCTTCTTTGTTGAAGTCCAATGGTAACCCTAAGGCTTTCACGAAACCAGAGTGGATTCTTCCTACGCCAGGAATCTCAAACCATGAGATGTCCACATCAGTGGACCATGCATCAGCATCAAAGAGTTCGGTTCCTCTGAAAGCCACCATGTACTTATGCTGCTCTTCACTCTTGTCTAACATCACAAAACCCTGAGTTGTAGCTTTTTCTTGACAATCTGCAAAAACTCATTTTCCAAATTATTAATCTTTCAGAACAACTCATTGACACGTTATTTTTCATGTTAATCGAAAATGAAAAATCAGAAAAAAGTATTAAATAAGACATCATGATTATCAAAAATTTTAATTTTGAATAAATTTTGGACTAGTGTAATGTAAGAATTTTATATTTAAAAGAATGAATTAAGAAGTTCATCTCTTTTAATATTTAGAATGTTTTGTACTTTTAATGGGATGCATAGATTTAATTTTTTAGGGCTGAATTAATTAGTCTAAGAAAATGCTTTCTGTTTACTTATTTCTTGTTTCTTTTTGTTTTAATTAAAAATGTTATAATATTTTTACTTTATTTCTGTTTTCGATAAAGTTTTACAAAAATAATGAAAAATAAATTGACTCTTTTATATTTCTACCTTTTTCAATAAAAGAAAATTGAAATTCAAGAAAAAAAATGAAAAACACAAATATAGTCTGCAACTAAAAATAAAAATGAAAAGGAAAACATTTTCTTAAACCAAATATAAATTAGGGTTAATTACTCATTTAATTTCTTTTTTTTTTTCAAAAATATAAGTTGATTTTACAGCTTTTTTTAGTTTTGATTTAGTTCTGATTCATGAGTATTGTAAACCGTTTTTTTTTTCAGTCTATAATTCTTTGGGTCTGGCCTTTTCGTAGGCCCAAGGTCAGCCCTACTATAGGACCCCAATACCCCACTCAGCTTTTTAATTTTCTCTTGTCACCTTTTCAGAAAGCAGCTCCTTCCTCTCCTTCCTATAACTCAAGCAAGGTGCTCTGTTAGGGCACACCATCCTTACGTCTCCGAGCTAGCAAAACCCATTCTTTTTCCAGGTAAGCTGAGCTTTAGAGCTTTTGGTCTGTTCCTTCTCCTTTTCGCACTGTTTAAGCACGTTGGTCAAGCTAGGGTTAAGTCTCTTAACTTCGTTTTGTACGAATCTTCCTGTTTCAGCTTTCTAATATAGTTCTTGGAGTTGTGGTACTTTCAGTTGCGGGTCTGTTTCGTGTTGTTAACATCTAAGCAAGGTAAGGGAAGCTAGTTTTCTTCGTCTTCCGTTGTAGGTGCTTGTTTGCCCTTCTGTTGTTGCATAAAATGAGTTGGAAAATGTTTGTGCTTGTGTGAGATCAAAATTAAGATGTTTGGTTTGTTTGTTATGGGTTGCATGCGCGGAACAATGGGGGAGAACTGGTATTCTCGCCCAGGCGAGAGCTCGCCTCGCCTAGGCGAGAATAGCAGAAGTTCGCCCAAGATTCTGCCTCGAGCGCTCGCCCAGGCGGCCAGTCACGTTTTGAGCGACGCCTTGTCTCGCTCAGGCGAGAAGGCCTCGCCTGAGCGAGAGCTCGTGAAATCTCCCAGGGGCCACTATTGCATGTCTCGCCTAGGCGAGAGCCCACGATTTGAGCGAGGCAAGCTCCTCGCCTAAGCGAGGTTTCTAGCTTGGGCGAGGTCAGTGCAATGGTGAATGCGAACACTGTCTTCTTGACTGTTTTGATGATTTATTGCATGTATTGTCTAGATTATTCTTCCTAAATATGATGTACGTGAATATGCTTGGGTGTTTAGACTTTATGAACGAAATTGGCATGCTTGGTATGAGATTGATCATGGATTTGTGGCTTTGTGATGCCTTAACATAAGAATTGGATGAAGGAAATGAAAGAAGTGGAATTGTATGAGAAAAATGATTTTGATTGTGTGATAGGCATAATTCCATGAGTCTCGTGGGGAGATCTCATGGTAGTGTGTAGTGTATATGTTAGGATAAGGATTCAAGTAAGGATCGCATCCTGAAACTCTAAAGGGTCAGTGAGTCTCATGTAGAGCAAACTGACCCAAGTGGTGAGAGTAGCGGGAGGCCCTAGTCTTTGGTAGGATAATGGCCTTAGACACTTAAAGGCTAACCTTGTGTGTGGTAGGGTGAAACCCATTGGCAATGGCTTTGCAGAGCAGTAGAGGCCACCACAAGTGCAAGCGTCCAGTGAATCCGATCCTAGTATATGTATCCGGATAATTGAGTCATAGTGTCTTGCTTATTTGCTATAATGTGATTCTTGTGCCTACTGTGTTGTATGTTTGGACTGTTTCTAAATATTTCTCTGCGATAACATGCACAATTTAATTCACTCTAGCTTACCCTGTTATTTCTTTTGTGTGTGTGTCTTTGTTTTGATTTCTCTTTTGCGATGATCACCACATGGTGGGAGCAGATGGAAATACTTTTGGAGGTAGGCCTGATAGTGGTAGCGGTGCAGCTTAGTAGGCTCGTTGATGTGGCCCTCGAAAGATAATTCTATGGCCCTAGTACCTTTGTAATTCTTAGCTCTAGGAGCTTTTCTTTTGCATAACTGTGAACCTTGTTGATTCTGTTTTGGCTATGACATGGTTGTATGCCTAGAACCCCTTTCAAGTACTCTTATGGATGACTGTAAAAGTGTATTCCCTGACTATGGTTTTTCATCAGTTTGCTTTGCTCTTTATTATTATGAATATGGAATGTTTTATTTAATAGATTAATCTATTTAAATGGGATGTCACAAGTATTGATGTAATTTAGTTATAATTTTTAAAAAATTGATGTAATTTGATTTTTTTATTAAATTTATTTAAAATGGATCAAAGAGTTTTCATTAAATTTGACATTAAAAAATATTAATTACACAAATAAAACAAATCATCTTTATTATAAAAGTTTCAATTTTGATGAAAAGTTTTTCATCCATTTTAAAAAATTTAACAAAAATAACTAAATTACATAAATTTAAACAAATCAAAACTAAATTAAGACTAAAAAAATTAACTTACACTTTTAGATAAAAACAGAAATAAAAAGAATAATTAAACCTATAAATTATTACCATTCCAGTAGTCACAACATTCAACCAGCTCCATCTACATGAGAGCCAAAAACTAGCATGAGTGTAAGATTGAGAAACTCTAATTCAATAAGCTTAACATGTTTATGGTAATTTAAAGACTGAGAAACACTGAGAATTTTATATGTTACATGTACATGAGTGTATCAATTAATAATAAGAAACACTGAGAATTTTATATGTTACATGTACATCCTAAAATTTTTCTGCGGTTTTAGGTAAAGTAGTAAGTATGGTTTGCTTAGCTTCTATTACAGTTTATAACTTGTAAAAGATTATTTACATTCGTAAAGATTTATAAATTTGTTATCATTGTAAAACATGATTATTAACAATCCTTTGAAAATAAGAACCCCATTATTCCAATTAAACACAACATTATTATTGGACAGGTAAAAATGAGAATGAATTACATAGTATACTAGAAACTAATGAAACCTATATCTGGGCGTATCTCAATTTTCCCCTAAGAAATGCCTTGTTTATATCATTACAGATATTTCATTCTATTTTATTCAATTTTCCATTTCATTTAGTCCCTTTCCATGCATTCAAACATACACTAAATAAAATGTTTATTACAAAAGAAACATGAAATGTTATTCTATGTATACCTTCCAGTGATCTACCACAATATCATGAACGAAAGCTTTATTCTCGTACGATACTTTAGAAGCCATCACAGACAAAACAGCGTTGTACCTGTCGGGGTCTTCAATTTTGACGCTTTTGTCTAACAACCCTACTCGCTTGTCCAAATGACCAATTATTGATACATAATTTTTAGACTCTTTATTCACTACCTCCTTACCTGTCCGTAAGAGTGGACAAAATACAGAAATTATAAACTTCATTATTTTAATTCAAATTTAAAAGCTTGTTAATAGTTTGAGAAATTATAATTACCATGAAATCTTAATTATGTTTTAAATTTTTTAAACGTGTAATGAATTCAATATTATTTTCCCAAATGCTAAAAGAAAAGTTAACCTTTAAATTTCAAAAAAAAAAAAGTATACGTAGCTTTAATCCCTCAAATTTATTGTTTAAAGACTGTACTTTAAAAAAAATATCATTTTAGTTTCTTAAATTTATTAATTAAAGATTAAAAACACATTTCTTAAATTTAGACACTAAAAGTATACTTACAATTAAAAAATAATTATTTTATCAATAGTGTCGGATACTGGTTTTTTTTCAAGAGAAAATAGTTAAAGTAGTGAGTCTTTCTTGAAATGAAGTTCTTCCATTCATTCAAGTATAGTAATCATACTTACTTCTTGCAACATCATGAAGAATTGAACTATATATATGCAATGTGTTAGATTTGGTGTTCCTCAGAATATGTGAAAACATAAAGTTGAGTACAGAAGGAGGAAGATAACAGACCTCGGATACAGTTGAATATGAGCATGAGGACATTGTTGTGGGAAGAAGCGTGAGGGTTGAGAAGATACTCAATGATATCTCCACTACATTTTAAGATATTAGCCATGGAGTGCAGAAGCTTTTGTACTAAGAGCGATGAAAATAAACGCCACTTTGGGTACAACCTTGGCTCTACAATGAACTCAACGCGTTGCAAATCTCTCCCAAACAAGACCAGACAGAGTTGAAACAAACTCATCTTTTCTGGTTTCAAGACCATACATTTGGTGCGGGAAAAAGGACCACTCATGACTAACGACAGAATAACTGGAAGGGAGAAGAAAAGAGAATTTTCGGATGCCTTTGATTGTCTCAACACTTCGACTTTCGCCACGTTTATTTATATGTAAAGGAGCAAGATGAACAAACATTCCGCCCAATGAAAAAGGAACAAGTAATAAATAAGCAAAAGGATGATTATTTTTAAGGTTAAATAAGATATCGATGATAAACCGAAGAAAAATGGTACACGACTCCCATTTTTTTTCATTTCTTAATTTTTAATGTAATTTAGTGTAAGTTATTGATAAATATACTATTATATTTCTTTTTGAAAAAATTAATGATTCATATTAAATCACAGTTAAGTCAGAAAATAAAGGATGAGAATAAGCAAAATAGAAATCATATTCCTATCCTAAATTGAAATCTTAATTTATTCATGCCTTAAACCTTTATATAATCTGGCTTCTAAATTTTATGAATAAATATATTTTATTTTAACCTAACTGTAATAATTTCTTTTTATGTGTTAAACATGATTTTAAGTTATTATTTTGGTTGTGTTTTGACACTTTCTAACTTAAATATTTATTTAGAATATTATTTAACACGTAATAAATAATTAACTTTTTAGATTAAAAATCTTATTTATTTATGTTTTAAATTTGGGATCAAACTGTACTAAAACAATAAATTATAATTTTATGTCAAAATTGAAATGAAATGGTAAAAATATATTTAATCATTATTGTTATTTGTAGGCAGAAAATCGAATGTAATTTTAATTGTTTTTCCCGGAACACAGTTGATGTCATTTGAATATTAATGCATCGAGTATTATTTATGAATGAGTGACTTGAAGGTAATTTTACTTTAACCTTAATGATGTTTATTTAGGGATATTAACTTAAATATTATTCGTCTTTTAATATATCAAAACTAGTATATTACTTTTAATCCGTCTACTGTAATTTGATTTAAAATTTATAGAATTCATTCATTTAACCCAAATGAATCACATCGATAATCTTATTTCATTTAATCAATAATTTTCTTTTTCCTTTTTGGGTTCATGATAAACGTTTCATTGATAATTTATCTTAATCAAATGCTTGCAACTTGATATTTGACAACTCACGTGTTCCTTGTAGACCACTTTTCTTCATGGTGGTTAATTAGATTCTTGTCACTTGGAGGAGGAAAGCACAAAATACCTATTTTTTTTAGTAAATTTGTAATGCCAACCATCGAATTGAGTGTCGTAATTAATTTAGAATCTTGATATATTCGTGAGACTGCCTTCTTCCAACAATGAAAAAAAAAGTAAACACGATGTTTGACGTATCTAATACGCTACATTGAACACATGTAGATAACATGGTTTACTAGATAACGAAATATTTTTAAATGTGCAACTTAATATTATTTCGGTTTTTTTTTCAAACTGGTGCAATTTAATTATGTATTTTCCGGAATGGTGCAATTTTTTTTTTAAATTTCAGCGAAGGATAAGTCGTGCCAAGGTGGTGCGATTTCAGTATGAAGAAGTCGTGCCAAGATGAGGCGATGTTAATTAAAATGAGTTGAAGTCGTGCCAACATGGAGAGACTTCTGTGTTATGAAGAAGTCGTGTCATATTCAGACGACTTTAATTAATATTTTAAGCAAAGTCGTGCCAATATGGGAAGACTTCAGTATTAAATTGTTAATGAATAAGTCGTCCCATATTGGAGAGACTTCAGTGTTGTATTGATAATGAAGAAGTCGTACCATAGTGGGACAACTTTAGTTCGAATAAAAATTAAATATTTTTTAGTCATATTAATTAGTTAAATGAATTACTCTATTAGAATGATTATACCTATTGAGTTCATACATTTATGATATTAAGCAACTTGTCTACATTAGAAAACACCTACATACAATAATAAGATGTCATTATAGTCTCTTTGATTTAAGTTTTTCCAGAGAAACTAGTATTTAAATAAGTTAATACAAAAATAAAGACTAGCAAATACACAATATATAAAGTTTACTTACACATATATGTTATATCTTGACTTCTAACATTATACCAACTTTTACTTCCTAGCTTCACTACCACATGCAATCCCATCTGCTCATGCCATAACAACGATCATATAACATCCAACATAAAAAAATGTGAGCTAATAATAAATTTGAACATCGTCACATTATGCAAAAACTACTAACATTCCTATCATTCTATCAATCTTGCATTCATAACAACAACTATATTTTTGCTGGGCGAAAACCAAATTCGAGTATGGGAGAGAGCCAAGGGAGAATGGATCATTGAGTGAGTCTACACTAATTGGGCGAAGTTAACTATATTTTTGTTTCAGTGCTCAAGTCATTGGATGAGCAATTTAGTCGTTGGATGAATGCCCTTCCAGAGTTAACTCGTTAAGCAAGTAATTGGGATTGTTGAGCAAGTCTATCAAAACACGTCTTCGAATTTTGGTTTGAATTGTTGAGAACTTTGAGGAATTATTATTCTATGAAAATGCAATGGTTTTGGGAAAATGAATGTAGATGAATGGGATGAAAAGATTAGATTGGTGAATGAATGGTTTGTTTTGTATAAATGTAGTGCTTTTGAGAAGAATTGGAATGTTTGTTAATTTAATGTTATGCATTGATTGGGGATATTCATTGTGAAGTCATTCTAACTCTATTCGAAGACTTATATAGAGGATGTAGTTTAGGTGATGAAAGTTGAAGGAGGTTCTTATAGCAGGATCTGAGGTGGAAGACCCCTATTTTGGCAAGGGTATAATGAATTTACTCTGCCATGATGATCAAGACCTGGTAAATTATGGGTCGTTCGTGGAATTTGTTTCATGATCTCATGGTCGTTGGATGATTTAATGTTCGATTCCATGCATAAATTCATATTTGAGTATAGAATTAGTTTATTTGTGGTAAACGCAACTTTAACACCCACTCAATGGGAGTTTATCTCGTCCAACGAGTTTGCATAACTTAAACACAAAAATTTTCATAACAGAGGATGTTTTAGCTTCTAATAAGCTTTTTTTATCCTCTAATCAACCCATAGACAACACCAATTTAATCAAGATGACTTATTAGAAAGTAGAACACTACTCCACATAATCAATTCAAACTTTACAACTCAAATATCAATTATAACATGCCAACACAAATTTCTCATTCAGTCCATTTTCACACATCAAACCAAATCAATCAATTGCAACCTACCAATTTACAATAAAAGTCACAATGTACCAAACAATCAATCTCAATCATGAGTGCAAGAATTAAAATTATCTTTTGTGTTATCTTGGTTAAATAACTCCTTGACTAAAAAAGAAAATCTTTAAAGTTATATTTCTTACAAGATGACCTAACTAGACAAATAAAACCCCAATTAGAAATATTAACATATCACTATGATCACAAAGTAATAAAGATTCACTTAGAACACCTTTGAGTCACAAGAGCAATTTTATGGTTCTTGATCTTCTAAAGGTTAAAAATCTAAAGAGAAGATGGAGGAGAAGTTTAGAAAGAAACCCTAAAAAGTGGTTTTTATAAAATCAACTTTAGGTAATAGAATCTCTATTTATAACTTTAACATTTTATTATTAAAATACGCTTAATTATATTTGAGTCTTTGATAAATTTGAGAACTTCCAATTGAGTCCTTAATAATTTTTTATGGTCCATTGCATCCTTAAAATTTAAAAACTTTTTCCTTTGAGTCTCTACAGGTAGATATGGGTGTTAACTTTTTGATGTGACAGATATCTTGCAGCTATCACTCTCATAAATTTCGTCATTGCAGCTATCACTCTCATAAATTTCGTCATTGCAGCTATCACTCTCATAAATGTCGTCACATAATATACTGTTACCAGAGACCTGACGATATCTTTTCTAAATTTAATGAAAATTATTTTTAAATTTCATTAAAATTATAAAATTATAAATAAAATATAAAAAATATAAATATGTAACTCTATGAAAACAAAAATATGAAAATTAAAAAAATTATAAAATTATAAAAAAATATATAATTTAATAAAATCAAAATTATAAAATATACAATTATAAAATTATAAAATTAAGAAATTATGAAAATACAAAAAAATTATCAAATTATCAAATTGTAATTTTTAAATTTTATAATTTAATATTTCATAATTTTTTATTTCATAATTTTATAGTTTACAATTTTATAATTTTCCAGTTTTATAATTTTTTTAATTTTATAGTATAAAAATTTTTAATTTTATAGTTTTATAATTTCATAATTTTGTTTACTTTTTTTTTTGTAATTTTGTAATTTTAAAATTTTATATTTCCCAAATTTTTATTTTATCATTTTATAGTTTTATAATTTTGAAAATATAAAATTGTGAAATTAAAAATTGTGAAATATAAAATTATAAAAAATACAAATACAAATTTACAATTTGATAATTTGGTAATTTCATCATTTAATAATTTTGTATTTTTATAATTTCAAAATTTCATAACTTTTGTAACTAGTTTTTTAATTATATAATTATATAATTGCATATTTTATAATTTAATAATTGTGAAATTATATATTTTAATATTTTTATAATTCTGTAATTTTTGGTAATTTTAAATTTTGTAATGTTATATGTAACGTCCCAATTAAAAAGATAAAACCAATTTAATAAAGCGTCACATACATGAATATACAGAGAGTACGGAGTTTGGGATATGAAGGTACACAGTACACCAAACATATCGATAACCAAGAGAAGAGGCACCACACTGCCTAAAACAAAGTGAAATAGTTCTAAAGGTAGTACAAGGTCTTGTTCAAAACAAAAGAATCATAAACTATTAGGTCTCCTCCAGCTGTAGGCTCCACAGTGAGCCCAAAACCCGTCCAACCCTCAAGCTACAGCGTCTCTACTATCATTACCACTGTCAGGGATTCTCACGTCTGCTCACATCAATAAAATTTGATGATCATCACAAAAGAGAAAGCCACACACAACATATAAGCAAGCGAAAGGGTAAGCTAGTGCAAAGGAATCTTATATCATCACAGTCAACATGCAGTTTCAGAGTCAAACATAAATAACAAACATTCACACATGGATTACCAAATCATTTAAGACCCCAATACTTGACTATCCATATACGCATAATGAGGCACCACCACGCGACAGTGGAATTATGTCCTAGCAGTGAGACATCACCACGAGGCCTTCGCGGAATTACATCCTTACATGAGGCACCACCACGTGGCCTTCGTGGAATTATGTCCTGGCCTTGAGGCACCACCACGTTACTCTCGTGGAATTACGTCCTGCCGCTAAGGCACCACCATGAACTCTCACCTCGAGATTCATGAATTAAGTCCATTAGATAAGGCACCACCATGGACTCCCCCCTAGGAAGGTCCACGGGATTACGTCCATTAGATGAGGTACCAACATGAACACTCCCCTAAGGAGGTCATGGGATTACGTCCTACCCGCACTTTACCCATGTTTCACCAACCACTCAGAGTTCTCATACACATCAATCTCATGCCAATATATAAATATAAATATATATATATATATATATATATATATATATATATATATATATTATATGCCAAACTAATCAAGCATATATCACACCAAGCCCATGCTAAACACATCAACTTCCAGCCCCAACATAACATATACAGTACATATAGCATCATGGTTTGAACTATTTTAAGCACACATCAACCAATCATGAGAGGCATACATAAATATACACTTAGAAATGCCAAATCTTGCTCAAGCTAAAGAGTCCTCGCTTAGGCGAGAGGAACCCCTCGCTCAAGCTGTCTACTCTCATCTGGGCGAGACTGCAACAGGGAGCACGTCGAGGTCTCGCCCAAGCGAGCCCAACTCGCTCAGGCGAGACTACTTTCGCTCAAACGAGTGGCCTTCGCTTAGGTGAGCCCTCGAAACAGAGATGAGAGTGAGTTGTTGCTCTCGCTCAAGCGAGAGCTCTTCGCTCAAGCGAGAGCTCTTCGCTTAAGCGAGAGCTTTCGTTTTGAGCGACCAACCCGCTCGCCTGAGCAAGTTCAACAAAGCTCACCACTCTCTCTCGCGCAGAAACAGATCCACATCATTATAGCAGTGCAATTCACGCATTTTCACACAACCAGTAACGTATCTCAACCATTCAGTACATAAAATCAACTAGACAGGCATCTAACACTTAAAAACAATAAAGCCCTAGCTTCCCTTACATGGAAAAGGCTTATACAAGACTTCGACACCAACTGCGGAGTGCGACAGTTCGAGAAACAAACTTAGAAACTGGAAGAACAGCGAGGCAGTAAAAGAACAGAGTTACTATGGAACCCTAAGTGGAAGAATACAAAAATAAGCTTTAGGGAGTACAAGTGCGAGCTTGAGAATCACTTACATGGAGTGGAAAAGCAAAACTGAGCTCGAGCAGTCTTGACCAAGATCGAAGTTAAACCCTAGTAGAGCATTCTGAAAGAAAGGGGGCAGCGTTTTAGGTTCTGTTAGCAAGAATGAGGCTGAATGGGAAACTCTAGCAGCTTTAGGGGCCTTAGCACCGTATGAGCCAACCCTTAGGCCCAACAGATTAAGGCCAACCCTTAAACATTAGGGTAGAAAATAAAACTGGGCCTTACATTATAATTTGTTTTCATAATTTTATTGTTAGATGTTTATATATCTTTTTTAATTTTGTATTTTTATATTTTTTAATTTAATAATTTTAAAATGATTTTCGTTAAATCCCATAAATATTAAAAAGATCTCCTCATGTTGGGACATTTATGGAGTGTGACACTGCAAGATAATTGTCAGATGGAAAGGTTAAACGTCATACTTAACTATAAAAACTCAATTGAAAAGTTTTATAAAATTTTAAAGACTCTATAGCCCACAAAAATTTATTAGGAATTCAATTGAAAGTTTTCAAATTTATTATAGATTCATGACATAAGTAAGCCATTTAAATATTATAATTTAATCTTTTAAAAACCATTACTATTCTTATACAATTTACTAGGCTCTCAGATATTTAAAATGAAGAAAAATTATGTGCGATAAAATTATCAAAATAATTCATTTTAGAATTATTTTTTGAATACATTTCTTAAAATTTACTAATTCCCTTTTTATTTTAACAATTATAATGATTTTTTATTTACTTTTTTTACGTGGGTATTAATTAATACAATATAAAAAAAATTATTTCTCTCTTTATATATATTATTAAATATTACGAGAAGAAATATAAATGTAGTTTTTACTTTTCATACATACTTATTAATAGAGATTGTTTTTCTAAATGTTTTGTAATGTTTTAATGTACACACATTATTATCAATTTTATCTTTATCAATATATCTCATTTTATGATTTTATGATTTAATTTTTATAATTATTTTTTAAAACTCAATTAACTATACTTATACTAAAAAATATGTATAATTAAATTATAAAAATAATTTCTCTTATAATTCCTCTCATGAACATACTTTTTTAAATCTAATAGTGTTTTTTCTTCATTTGAATAATTATAATGGAAATTTATTTTTTATATATATGACTATTTATTATGTATACACATCAACTAAAAAGATTATTTTGTATAAATGTAACATACAAACATAAAATAAGTATATTATCGGAGAATAGGGATTTCTTGAAATTCATTTCTTTTTCTATAATATTTATTTAGTTAAGTTGCAGAATAATGAATGTTGTTACGAAATTCGTGCAACTCATTCTTTTTGGTCTTTAAGTTAGATTTGAAGCTATTTATTTTGTCAAAGAAGGTTATTCAATACTTTGTGGTGTGAAATTTATTACATATTCAAGGATTATATGAAAACATTTAACTATAATTTTTAAGAAATAATAAACTTTGATTACTTGTTACGTAGAGATAAACCTAAACTTAATTTATTGAGATCTCAAGTACGAAATTTGATCACAATGATAAGTATGCAAATTCAAATATGATATTCAATGAATTCAATCTCTTACACCCCTCATGGAACATTATTTTCTTCAAGTTTTTATTACCAAAATTGAGAATCACTTATATAGGAATGACATTTTACACATATTCTTTTCAATATTCTACATTGTTTAGCAAATACAATGTAAATATTACTTAACTAATGTTGTTTTTCCCCCAACATGCCCAAAAGGTGTTTATCCTTACAATCCATAAATCATATATTTTCTTTTCTACCCCTTTAAGTGGAAGCCATAATACATGTAAAAGGATCTATGTAAAGTAATTGATGTTGCATGGATTTTCTTTTTAATTAAATTTTGTTTTGTGTGTTTTTCGATCTATAACTGAAAACAATTTCAACCAATCATATCATATATGTATTTTCCAACAAAGTAAATCTCAATATTCATTCAAAATATCAAATACCATAATTTATCAAAAGATCTACTTAAGTGCATCACCATTTTTAGTGAGAATGGATTCAACTGTGTTATAGGTAACAACACAAATTAGAAGTACAAAATTGTGTAAATAATTTTTTTTAACGAATTGTGAGTTAAAAAAAACAGTACTAATTTTATATAATTTTAGGTTAATTTTAGTGAAAATTGAAATTAATTTTTATTGGAAACTTTAAACCAATTTAGTCTATCATATTTAAAGATACGTGAATTTAATCATTTAAACCAAATCTTATTAAGTTGTTGACACTTCAAACGCATTTATCAACTAACATTGAAGCGAACATATGTTAAATGATGTAAACAAACTAAAATACTATAATAAATTGTGTTTAAAACATCATATAAATTTAATAAAATTGGTTTATAAGAACTAAAATCACGCACTTATATGTTGAGGGACTAGATTAGTTCAAGATTTTCAAGAGGAACTAATTTCAATTTTCACTAAATGTTGAAAGACAAAAATATATTTAATCCTATAATGTTTATTACAGAATATACATAATTAAATCTATTAATAAATTAAAATAATGATTAAATATATTAATTTTAATTATTTTATGCAAAAAAAACTAAAACGTATATTTATATTATAATTCATTAATAAATAAATTTTTATTATTAATTTAAAATAATTTTAAATCATTATTGTAAAAATTTATTTACACAGTAAATTAACAAATGTAAAATATTTATTTAATTAAGTTAAGCTTCCATTCTTTAATACGGGACCTCCAAAAAACGAAAAGTTGAAATCTACATTCTTACGTATTTTCATCCCTATTCACACTTCACACACCTCACGCTATGCGTTCCAAATGTGTGACTAGGGTTTCACACATTTACATTGATACATTCTGAAGATTAATGCAAAGACCTTCAGTCAGTCTTTCTCTCCCTCTCTTCATTTGGTAATCTCTCTCAACTCTTCACTATAATTGAAGTGATTCTTTGTACGGGCAATTGGGATTATTTTCCCATTTGCATATCTCTACTTTCAAATTGAATGGTGTGGTGTTAGTACTTAGGATTGAAATGCGAGTGTTTGTGAATAGTGATTCCCGGAGTGTAGAACCCTTGCAGGTTTTTTCGCATTTTATTTTTTTCTTGAAGATTTTTCTCGGGGTCTGGTTGCAGCTATCAATTTTGCATTGAATTTGTTTATATATGGCTTTTATTTGCATTTTATTCTGATTTTGGTTCTATTATGATATGCTTTGTAGGTAGTGTTTATCCGTGTTGATGCACAATAACTATATACACATAAATCACCGCAAATAACTTCTAGAAGATCCCATCTTTTTTTTTTTCTTGATAGTGGAAGTAGTGCATGCATTTTGGCACAGTCGCGCACTAGATACCTAATGATGCAAAATATAAAGGTAAGTATAGGCTAAATGACATAATAAGAAACTAGAAGATTCCAGTACCTTATTACCACAGTGTGAGGGTTATATCTTGAAACCTAATTCTTAGTAGGAGAGTTATGATAGTTGGTCAATGGGAATCACATGCTTTTTAAAGTCTCTACCACTTCACAACCAGACACCGATTTTTTTTTCTTATCAGCAAAATAAATATGTATTAATATAACTATGTACAAAAACACAATAGTCTTGGTTTACAGTTACAAACTTGTCCTCCTAGTACCATATACCTTTACCTCTATTCTTTCCACAACAAAACACAATTGCAATTGCTATTTATGATACCCCCTTAGCTTTGTCCTCCCATTTCACCATATACATGTAACCATATAATTTTTAGATCAAATTCTTTCCAACTATGATTACACTAGCTCTTAACATGGTTTACAAGCACGACTACTTGCTCCAGATCAATGTCAGCGTGAAGGACTTCTGGGTACTCTGTTGGGCTTTGTAATGCTAGCCATTGTGGGCTGATTATGTTGCTGACAGAATGGTTTATACCGGTGACTTAAATGTTGGCACCCTCCCTCATTTTACAATCACCCCTGTATTAATCTTTTTCTCTGCACACACTTTTTTCCTACATTAGTCCCTGTTTAGCCAAGCAGGATCGTACTCTCTCTGCTGTTACACCACAGATTTATAACTCTATACTCCACTATGCAGGACTGTGTCTCAGTTCCATTTCTCTGCCAGTCATTTGCTTTTGCACTTAATTTACTAGTTATTGTTGGCACTTCCTGATCCAAGCTAATGACACCTGTGGCCCTGCACTAGACTATTCCATCCTAGGCTTTACATTTAATATTCATCTTACCCAATATGCACTTTTCCAGCAATGATACAGTCTCTTGCTGGACCCACTCAGAACCCAATAGAGCGTAGTGTTTATGGTTCATTGCCAATTCTTTGCAGCTTATATGTATGTATGACTATTCAGAAATGTAATCTGCACCTCTGTTAGAAACATCCGCCCCTGATTGCACCAACTAATACCTGTGATATTTCCAAACCTTATAATTGTATAGCAATAGAACAGTGAGGCGTTTCATAGTATCCTATAAACATTATGTATCATCAAAATGGCAATACTGTAGTATGAATTTCAGATAGATCCAGACTAAAAGCTAATATGGACCCTGCTGCATTGTAGCAGCCCTCACGTTATGGAGTCATTATTTCAAAAGTCTTGTCCTCTACATTCATTGCCCATTTGCTTACCATGTTATGTACTCTTTGGACTCCTGCTGCCAGTGTAAGTACATTTCTTTAACCTCACCCATACCAGCTAAGATATCACAGGCTCCATTTTAATTTTTTATCCCCTCTGCCAAATTATTTGGCCAGATATTTTATGTATGTTACCAGACATATGCACCAATTTGAGTATGTGAAAGTGGATCTTGGAAGTCTATTTCTTATCCAAGTCCATAGCTTTATCTGTGTCAGACAGAATATCTCCTCTCTCTCATTCTTGAATATTACATTGTTCCTATGACTCCAAATATTTCAAATAACAGTCACCCACACATACCTCCAACTTCTATTTCCTTTGCCTTTAGTTTCCTTTAAGCAAAACTGTTGGAAGTTGGACTATGTCTGATTATAGATAGCGGTGCTTGCTCCTATCCATTTGTTGTACGTATTCCACATAAAGTTTGCTGTCTTGCAACTAAAAGGTAGATGGTTAACTGATTTCTCCCTTTATTCGCATTTAGGACACAGAAGATTGCGGTATATTATTATTATTCCCATATGGCGCAGATTTCTTAGGTTGGTATCCGATTTAATATTATCCTCCATGCAAAATGTTGCACAGAAGGTAGCGTCTTTATTTTCTAGAATAGTGTACACATGTTAGAATCTTCACCTCTGCAAATATTTTGTAGCTTTTTATATGCTGATTTGGCAGTATATTGCTCCATCTCCTCATCTTTCCATACCCATCGTGCTCCCTATGTGTCCATATTGTTTTCGTATTAATTCCTACGTAAGTGTAGGGAAAGTGATGAAGTCTTTGAAGTTACAACATATCTTTTGTCCACCAGCAAGTTTTAACAAATTTAAACTAAAACACATTGAGATGGACAATTTTAAAGTAAACTGAATCTTAATGATCATAAAGAGGTTATGCTATTGTAATTTATACACTATAAGATACCACAACTAAGAGTTGCAGCTAGAATATATTTCACAGTTTTAAAGATACCAATATACAAACATATTCACATTCACATGTACCACTGCATAAGCACATTAAGTATGAAACAGATGAGGTTATTTGTCAGCACTGCAAAAGCACTTTGAATCTGAAGAATCAATACTCTGTACTTTCTTTTCATGAGAGTGAAAGACATGCTAGTTTTACTGAGATTGGCTTAGTTCTCAGACATCATGCAGTTTACAAGCTACCTAGATGTTTATTGCTTTTTATTAAGGTTATTCTATATCTCTCTCTTATCGAAGAGACTGTGTTTATAGTAGGGCTCTTGTTTGACCAGAAAAAAATCCAGTTAAAAATTCAAAAGAGATGACATCAAACTATATTTAGGATTCAAATACAGTTATCCATTGTTTTCATGAAAGCTCAATTTTAGTAATTAGATAAACAAACATTGTCTGGAAAAGAAACTTCAAAAGTTCTAACGGACTCTCTTGTCTTCAATTATAACGATAAAGTGTTCTTCGCCATGGAAAACACATTGTTGGTTCTAAAGAGAATTCATTACAGGTAGTTCCTCCACGAGTATAAGATAGCATAAATTTGTCCACAATGCAAACCTCATTACTATTAAGTTAAAACATCTTCATTTCATGCTCCTATAGAGCATTGTTGAATAACTTTATGCTTTAAATTCAATACATTTTGGCTAATTTCTTATTCACAATATTGTATTCTTATATATATAGAAATGTCATCAGGAGGTCCATCTCAACATCCACCTTATGTTGACAGAAAAAGAAAGCGGATTACACAACGAAAGGAACGACGTTATGTGCCAAGAGTTACACCAGATCACATACCATCTTGATCTGCCCCAATTCCATCCATTGTTGTTGTGACACCCAAACCTCTCCTATCCCCATCTATTGTCGCACCCACACAAAAAAATCAGGCTTTTGAAAAGGTGGGGATCCTACACACAAGTGGTTCTATTAGCAAATATGAACATGCCATTCATATGGTATGCACATTAATTACACACACACATATCAAAATGTGTTGCAGGAACAGGAGCTTGGACTATCTATGTTGATTGATGAGGTCTTTCAGCAAACTCATATATTGAAGGATAATGGCCAACTTGTCCACGAAAGATATAAGACACATGTAAGCTCCTTTCAATGTTTACATTATTTTTCCTTGAACTTATAGTATATTGATTTAATAATTCTTCATTTTCTATTAATAGGAAGAATTTGAGCCTAGACTTTCACAAGCCAAGTCTGAGGTTGGACGAAGCAGAAGTGACTAGTGCTTTTAATCCTATTCAGGACAAGATTGTCAAGACTCAGTGTTGGGTTGAAACAATTGGTGGAAAACATTATGGAGCTAAACAACTTACTACAAATTGTAGAAGCGAGAATGATAGCCTATATATGACTCTGAGGAGATAAACCAACTTAGACAACGAATTTCAGCTTGTGAGGAGGCGAAGGAACATTGTCTCGCCAGATGGAAGCCTTTGAGTCCTTATTGGGTGAAATTATACAATTTCTCCCTCTTGATGCACAAAATCTTTATCAGAAGTACTTGATCAACCAAGGCCAACACAAGCAACATGTCCCCCAACAAGAAGACCCTCAACAATCCCAACAGAACCAACAACAAAATGATCAAGAGTAGAAATAATAATTTAAATATTGTTATTTAAAGTTTATATGTGGTCTTAAGATGGTATGTGATACTCACTTTTTATTTAATATTTACTTTCCAAACTCGTGTTATATGTTTAAGATATTTGGTTCTTAAATTTGATATTTAAGGTTTACGATATGGTTATATGTTTGTCTTACCATCACGTTTGATTAGTATATGATATTTGATTAGTATATGATATAATGATTGATTTCTAAGATTACACTATTTCAACATATGTTCGTATAAAGGTGTATCATAAATAACTTGTTATTTTCTGTGTGAGAGTATATATATCTCAAATACAAGAATTTTCGAACTGTGAACACGCAAGGTAATTTGGTTTAAAGATTCTTTTTTTATAGATATTTTTGTTAGTAATTTTGCTATGAATATTTGTGTTACTTATTTGAAGAATTTATTTGTCAATAATTATTTATTGACAAACATTTTCCGGAGTAATATGTATGATAAATCCACTTCTTTCTTTAATGACAGCCATTATCGACAAATGCATGCATTGATAAACAATTAGTCGGAAAAGGTCAACTATTTGTCCGAAGCAAGGAGTCCCACATTTACATTTTTTCAATGAATTTACCATTGATAATTACCTACAAATGCGTTGCTATGTCTATTAAACAAAAAAAATTCTCCATGAGCAACAAATTTCCTGTCAACTAATGAAATTTCTTTATAAATTAAGGAAAGATGGATGAAAAAAAGAAAAGGAGGAAAAAGAGGAAAAAACCGATGGTGATGGCAACGACAAACGCACGGCAATCAAGGGACGATGATTGTAGCTCGAGGGAGATCATTAAACTCGAATTATTGTAGAATTTTTGTTGTACTGTCGATAATTAGTGATATTTTTAGTGTTCATTTCTGGAAAAGTTAATTTTTCTTTGTAAGCTAGTCATCTTGTTGTCTTTCGTTTCTTATTTATGTTTGTAAAAAATTCACCTTAATTGTATTAACTTATCTTTATTAAATATTCATTTCAAAGGTAAAAGTTTTAACAATGAATGAATATTTTTCAAGTGTAATAGAATAACAAAGATGCGAAAAGCTAAGACAAGGATCAATGTAAAAGATGTGTAAATTTTGTTTACTATTCAAAGAAAAAGAAGAAAAGAAAAACAAGGAGCAATCAAATTTCTTTCAGGGCCATGTAGCCTTTTTTCTTAAATTATCTTTTGACACGTCAAAGTCTAAACAACCATAGTATAACTCCAAACTCAATAATTATTTATTTCCAAAAAGATGTGCCAACTTTGAAATAATAAAATAACATTAAATGTTAATACAAAATTGGCGGTCTCATTTAAAGATATTATTACCCAATTCTTTAAAATAAGAAGTCCATAGTCTTTTGTTAAAATACATGGAAAAGAGCAAGGAAATCTCTTTCTGCACCCATATTGTTTTCTTGTAACTGCATATTTTTTAAAATTCCAATAATACCACTGCTGTAATTATAGTCACAAATTGTACACTTCAGAACGCATACAAATTATGAAATTTATAACTTACATTTTATATTTTTCATCTTTTTCATCGTTAGATTCTCATTTCTTTTTCTTACACTTCATATTATTATGATCTTTTTATTTGTTTTAATGAGAACTTGTGAAAGTTTTTTAGGATAGAGATGAAAGAAGATGACAGGGTGGGAGTGGAGGTGGAGGTGAAAGAAGAAGATAGAATGGAGTTGAAGATGGAGATGGAGGAGGAAAAAGATGGAGTGGAAGTGGAGTAAAAAGATAAGAGTTGGAATGAAGGAAATTATGGAGATACTCTAAGGGAGGAGGAGGGAAGAAAAGGAAGATAAATTTGACTCTTTAACTTGCTTATATTTGCAATGAAAAAAATATGGTGGTGACAAATTCTCAAAAAGCAATACCTTCAACAAAGATGACATTATTTATTCTCTATCCAAACGCCATTTTATAATTTTCGGTAATTAAATTACTTATGTAGCTAATTTTATATAAATAATGAAATAAAATTCTTCTTTATCTATACTTTTTCTTTATTTGTAATTTCTGAATTGGTATAATATTTCACAGATGCTACATAGTTGATATAAGTTAACTTAATAATAAACTTAAATTTCATGGTGATATTTATTATAAAGAAAAGGATAATTTAACAAAAAAAAATAACAAATTTTGACAAACTACTAATTTAGGTAAAAAAAAATACTACTTTATTACTTTACTTTGATTAAAAAACAAAAAATTAATCTATTTTAAATCTATTTTTTTCTTATTACAACATATCAATCGATATGTGTACTGTGAAGTTACAGTAGACACCTATAAATTTAATAAAGCTTAGAATTCTTATATTAACCAAATATAATAATAGAATTTTACAATTGAAAGAACTCCAGTATAAGTTAACCTATAGTTTAGATTTGAGATTTGGAGTTATAAAACATGAATGCATCTTGATGCTCACTTATCACTCTCCTTTGAAGTGCTTTTGAATCGTTCCTAGAAGAGTGGAATTAATGTAATCTTGGGGACCATGAGCCGGTAGACCAGGCATCACTAACCCTATAGTCCTGAAACCAAACAGAAACCATCCTTCTCTGTAATAAGGTCCACTTTGGTACACAATAACGAAGCTCCTTATCAGCTCCAACATTGCGTTCAACATCATTGGTATCATGCACCACGGTGAGAAGTAGTTCTTATTCGGTTGCTCTTCAAGAACCTGCATTCAAATATAAATATAAATACACTCTCAACATTCGAAAATAACAATTATAACTATCATATACAATCACGATATACACGACTTACCTCAAGTTCATAGCGTCTGTTAAAGAAAAGACATGTCCCAAAGTGCTTAAACATCATTTCCTGATCATCGTAGGGCAACCTCGGAACAAGGTCGTTGCAGTAGACAAACCTACAATACCTCACACAATGTTCCTTCAATTTTCGTTTCATATACTTTGCATACACTTCATCTCCAACCCTAGGTTGCCCGAAGGTGTAGATCCCTTCCAGCCTCTCCAACAGCAATGTCTCTTCGTGCAAACACAAGATCGTTCCAAACAGTACTGAGAGTGCTCCTCCCAAACTGTGCCCTGTCACTATGAACTTTGCTTTCTCGTTTTCGCTCAAACCTTTTCTTAGAATGTCTCTCACCAGGTAGTAGGCTAAGGGAGGAACACTCTGGTCTCCTTCTCCAACTTCCTTTGTCCACCCAACGTTCTTCTGTAGCCCTAAGGCTTTCATGAACCCTCCATGCATTCTTCCGACGCCGGGAATTCCGTACCAGGAGATGTCGAGATCAGTGCACCATGCATCAGCATCGAACGGCTCTGTTCCTCTGAAGGCTACAACATATGTGTGCCGATCTTCCTGCTTATCCAAAACAATCAACACTTGAGTTGTCGTCTTTCCTTGATACTCTGCCATGCAAGTCAAAAACATTGTAAACGTTGAAAGGATGAAAATTGTGTACACTTCAAAAACTGTTCAATGTTTCATTCTAACCATGTTAATTAATTGTATGAGACTTGTTCAATAAAATTGACCATCCACCTAATTTCAAAAGTCTCCATATCAAATTTGCATGACAAATAGTGAATTAAATATGTGTACTAGGTAGTTTTTTTTTTTTTATATATATATGAGCAATGACTAATAATAAAATTAAAAAAATTATATATATTAGAGATGTGTATAGAAAATGTTAATAGATAAATATGATATGAATAAATAAGTAGGTTTTGAAATGTAGATCTTATTCTCAAAAACTAATTTAAAAAAAAATTCACATAACAAATCTTATATTATAATGTAATTTGTGAATGTTTTAAACTTAAATCAATACAAAATACTATTCAAATTATAAGCTATAATTATCTAAGAATTTGATTTGAAAGTGTAAGATATGCTTTTGAGTTCTTACCATTCAAGCAGTTGAAAAGTCCCACAAACTCCATCTGTTAAATTTAAACAGAAAATTACAAACATAATTAGAGATACGTCAAAATGAACTTGAGGATAAAAGGATCGAGAGACAGCAATTTAACATTACGATTCTGTTAACGTCAATTTTGTTTAGTTGATTTATGTAACTCAACAAAGGTTTTTTGTTTTCATTGAAAAACTGTTTATCAAATCTGAAAATTAATTTTCCATAATATTAAAAAAAGTTTATTTTAATCATTTAACATAAAATAATGACATGAACAAAATAATTATTTAATACCTTCCATTTATCTTCCACAGTAGTTTTAAGGAAAGCTTGGTTCTCGTAGGATGCTTTGGAGGCCATCATAGAAAGTGCAGGATAATACTTAAAATCTTCATGCGTAGCATCCAATTTTACTCGCACATCCAAATTTCCGATTAAAGACAAATACTTTTCTGATTTAGGATCCGGCAAGACCAATGAACCTGTTTATATAAATATATTCTTTTATATTTACAATTTAATGATGAATACAAAGAACCTGAAATAAAAGCTAAACCGGGCTCCTAAAAACTAAGCTTGAAAATGTCGAGTCTATTAAGATCTGCCTACTTGAGTTGACGGGTCAAACTATAATCCTAATAGAATTACGACCTTAAACAATATAGAGATATTTAGCTTGACCTTTTTTTTATTTTATTTTTAATATATATATATATATATATATATTAATATATATATATATA